>Ga0153923_100041_pt1 | contig 74602 bp, 57 predicted proteins | sample TSNJ007MetaG_FD_104682 | JGI IMG/M metagenome (GOLD analysis project Ga0153923, IMG submission 104682) | Attine ant fungus gardens microbial communities from New Jersey, USA - TSNJ007 MetaG | ecosystem: Host-associated > Fungi > Mycelium > Unclassified | place: USA: New Jersey, Brendon T. Byrne...
CAGGCGACCCTGGATCTGGCCAGTGCCCTCGACGCCAAAGGCTACAAAGCCGCTGCGCTGAACGGTGACATCGCCCAGAACCAGCGTGAGCGCGTGATCGACTCGCTGAAAGATGGCCGTCTGGACATCGTTGTCGCGACCGACGTGGCTGCCCGTGGTCTGGACGTTCCGCGCATCACCCACGTGTTCAACGTGGACATGCCGTACGATCCGGAATCCTACGTGCACCGTATCGGCCGTACCGGTCGTGCCGGTCGCGAAGGCCGTGCGCTGCTGCTGGTGACTCCACGTGAGCGCCGCATGCTGCAAGTGATCGAGCGTGTCACCGGTCAGAAGGTTGCCGAAGTGCGTCTGCCAGACGCTCAGGCTGTTCTCGATGCACGCATCAAGAAACTGACCAACAGCCTGTCGCCGCTGGTCGCTGATGCCGAATCGACTCACGGCGAACTGCTGGATCGCCTGACCGCTGACATCGGTTGCACCCCACGTGCCCTGGCTGCAGCTCTGCTGCGCAAGGCTACCAACGGTCAAGCGCTGAATCTGGCTGCGATCGAGAAGGAACGCCCACTGGTGCCGAACAACGCACCGCGTGGCGACCGTCCTGAGCGTTCCGGTGATCGTCCTGAGCGTGGTGACCGCGAGCGTCGCGCGCCAATGCCTCTGGGCGAAGGCCGTGCCCGTTGCCGTACCGCGCTGGGTGCGCGTGACGGTATCGCCGCCAAGAACCTGCTGGGCGCGATCCTCAACGAAGGCGGTCTGGCCCGCGAAGCGATCGGTCGCATCCAGGTGCGTGACAGCTTCAGCCTCGTCGAGCTGCCGGAAGATGGTCTGGACAAACTCCTGACCAAGCTGAAGGACACTCGCGTCGCTGGCAAGCAGTTGAAACTGCGTCGCTACCGCGAAGATTGATCCGCCCTTGGGCTGATTGATCGAACATGAAAAATCCCCGACTGGTTCGGGGATTTTTTTTGCCTGTCTTTCAAGATCAAAAGATCGCAGCCTGCGGCAGCTCCTACAGGAGAAATGAGTTCCAGATGTAGGAGCTGCCGCAGGCTGCGATCTTTTGATCTGCCTTTAACCGAAACGATAGATATCCATACCCAGCGCACCCATAGTGAATCCCCGGTGCGCCACACCGAATTCGCCTCCCGCACCCCGTGCGAAATACAGCGGCAGCAAATGCTCATCACTCGGGTGGCTGCGCACGGCATTGGGTGCCTGCTGACGGTAGTCGTGCAGAGCCGCTTCGTCGTTGGCTGCAAGCTTGTCGATGACCCAGTCGCGAAAATCCCTGGCCCATGGCTCGACACTGTCCGGGCCGGCATGCCAGTCCAGTTCACGCAGGTTGTGGGTGATGCTGCCGGAGCCGATCAGCAGAATGCCTTGCTCGCGCAGCGTCGCCAGCGCTCGTCCGACACGGGTTTGCAACACCGGGCCGCCGCGACTCGGCAGCGACACCTGCACCACCGGAATATCCGCTTGCGGGTACATCAGCGACAGTGGCACCCAAACGCCGTGATCGAACGGGCGTTGCGGGTCGAGGCGTGCCGGCAGATGCGCGGTGTCAAGCAATTCAGCCACTTCGGCTGCCAGTTGCGGATCCCCCGGTGCCGGGTACTGCACTTCGAAAAGGGCGCGCGGGAAGCCGCCGAAGTCGTGCCAGGTTTCTGGACGAGGGTTGCTGCTGACCAGCAACTCCTGGCTTTCCCAATGCGCGGAGACAATCACGATGGCTTTCGGCCGCGGCAGTTCGGCCGCCAGACGCGCCAGCGCCGGGCCACTGGCACCGGGTTCCAGGGCCAGCATCGGTGAGCCGTGGGAGATAAACAGGCTGGGAAACATGGAAGGTTCCTGAGCGGTAAGATGGCCTCATCTTCAGTCAGATCATTGATCTAAATCTAATATAAGTTTTAACGCCTTTTGATCGAATTTTTTGGGGTGATGCATGCAGCCTGAGTTTTGGCACAAGAAGTGGGAATCCAATCAGATCGGCTTTCATCTGCCTGAGGTGAACCCGTATCTGCAGCGGCACTGGGCGGTACCGGCAACGGCGCGAGTGCTCGTGCCGTTGTGTGGGAAAAGTCTGGATTTGGCGTGGCTGGCCGGGCGCGGTCATCAGGTGCTCGGGATCGAACTGTCGGAAAAGGCTATTGAGGACTTTTTCAGGGAGCACCAGGTGCAGCCGCAGATCAGCCAGAAGGGTGCGTTCAAGGTCTATCGCGGTGACGCCATCGAGTTGTGGTGCGGTGACTTTTTTGCGCTGACAGCAAGCGATGTAGCCGATTGCACCGCGTTATACGACCGCGCCGCGCTGATCGCCTTGCCACCAGCGATGCGTGAGCGCTATGCGGCGCATCTGCAGCTAATCCTGCCGCAAAGTGTGCAAGGTCTGTTGATTACCCTGGATTACGATCAGGCGCAGATGCCAGGGCCACCGTTTGCGGTGGGGGATGATGAAGTGCAGCGGTTGCTGGGTGATGTCTGGCAGGTGCGGATGCTGGAAGAGCAGGATGTGCTGGGGGAGAGCTGGAAGTTTCTGCAGGCGGGAGTGACGCGGTTGGAGGAGCGGGTTTATCGGGTTTCTGGCCGATAGGTTTTTATTGGCGGGGCCGGCCTCATCGCTGGCAAGCCAGCTCCCACAGTGATCCCCGTTGTATCAGAAATCCAGAGAACACCACAAAACCCTGTGGGAGCTGGCTTGCCAGCGATGAGGCCAGAACAGGCAACACATAATCCCGCGCACAAAAAAAGGCCCGCATCACTGCGGGCCTTTTCGTTACTGCGTCAAACCGATCAACCGCGACGACGCAGCGCGTCGATACGCTCTTCCAGCGGCGGGTGGCTCATGAACATGCGGGCAAAGCCCTGTTTGATGCCGCCGTTGATGCCGAAGGCGTTCAGGGTGTCCGGCATGTGCACCGGCAGGCCCTGTTCGGCACGCAGGCGTTGCAGCGCACCGATCATCGCGTTGGTGCCGGCCAGGCGTGCGCCGGCTTCGTCGGCACGGAATTCGCGCTTGCGCGAGAACCACATGACGATGGCGCTGGCGAGGATGCCCAGGACCAGTTCGGCGAAGATCGTTGCCACGTAGTAAGCAATGCCCTGGCCTTCTTCGTTCTTGAAGATCACCTTGTCGACGAAGTTGCCGATGATCCGGGCGAAGAACATCACGAAGGTGTTCACCACGCCCTGGATCAGCGCGAGGGTGACCATGTCACCGTTGGCCACGTGACCGATTTCGTGGGCCAGAACGGCTTTCACTTCATCCGGCGAAAAGCGTTCGAGCAGGCCCTGGCTGACCGCGACCAGCGCGTCGTTCTTGTTCCAGCCGGTAGCAAAGGCGTTTGCTTCGTAGGCCGGGAAAATACCGACTTCGGGCATCTTGATTCCGGCTTCGCGGGACAGTTGCTCGACGGTTTGCAGCAGCCATTGCTCATGCCGGGTACGTGGCTGGCTGATGATCTGGGTGCTGGTGCTCATCTTCGCCATCCACTTGGAGATGAACAGCGAGAACAGCGAACCGGCGAAACCAAAGACCGCACAGAAAACCAGCAGCTGACTGAGGTTGAGATCAACCCCGTTGGCCGCCATGAACCCGTTGAAGCCGAACAGGCTCAGGGTGATGCTGGCTATCAGCACGACCGCCAGGTTAGTGGCCAAAAACAGCAGGATGCGCATCATGGTTGTAGAAATCTCCTCAAGCTAAAGATGTAGCGTACTGCGGGGTATATAAGGTGCGGCACCGGGTGATTCAACCGAGTGACTATTTCAAACTGTGTCCTACAGCGGATTCGAGGTGCCGCAGGTCATTGCTCACGAGCGAAACCGAAAGGGCTGACAGACGGTCGCCACCCGCCACCTCTACGCCAGAGGCGTGTGGGCCATACGAATCGCAAGTGTAGAAGGCGCAGCGAGGCGGGGAGAGCAGAAGTGTTGCTGAATCAGACAGTGCGCAACGTTCGGCCGTTGCGCACCGTTGACCGGTTACTGGCGGTAGGACTTGAGGAAGTTGCCGATGCGGCCGATGGCCATCTCGAGATCGTCGACACGGGGCAGGGTCACCACGCGGAAGTGATCCGGCCACGGCCAGTTGAAGGCCGTACCTTGCACCACCAGCAGCTTCTCGGAGAGCAGCAGGTCGAGGACGAATTTCTCGTCGTTGTGGATCGGGCAGACCTTCGGGTCGATCCGCGGGAACGCATACAGCGCGCCCATCGGTTTGACGCAGCTGACACCCGGAATGTCATTGAGCAACTCCCAGGTACGGTTGCGCTGCTCCAGCAGGCGACCCTGCGGCAGCACCAGGTCGTTGATGCTCTGATAACCGCCGAGGGCAGTCTGGATCGCATGCTGGCTCGGCACGTTGGCACAGAGGCGCATGTTGGCCAGCATGTCGATGCCTTCGATGTAGCTCTGGGCATTGTGTTTCGGCCCGGAGATGGCGATCCAGCCGGAGCGGAAACCCGCCACGCGGTAGGATTTCGACAGACCGTTGAAGGTCAGGCACAGCAGGTCCGGGGCCAGCGAAGCGGTGCAGATGTGCACGGCGTCGTCGTAGAGGATCTTGTCGTAGATCTCGTCGGAGAACACTACCAGGTTGTGCGCGCGGGCAATTTCCAGCATGCCCAGCAGCACTTCCTTCGAATATACCGCGCCAGTCGGGTTGTTCGGGTTGATGATCACCATGGCCTTGGTGTTCGGGGTGATCTTGGCCTTGATGTCGGCCAGATCAGGGAACCAGTCGGCACCCTCGTCACACAGGTAGTGCACGGCATTACCGCCGGCCAGGCTGACGGCAGCGGTCCATAGCGGATAGTCCGGGGCCGGTACCAGCACTTCGTCGCCGTTGTTGAGCAGTGCCTGCAGCGACATCACGATCAGCTCGGACACGCCGTTGCCCAAGTAGATGTCTTCGATGCCGACACCTTCGACATTTTTTTGCTGGTAGTACTGCATCACCGCTTTACGGGCGCTGAACAGGCCTTTGGAATCGCTGTAGCCCTGGGCCGTCGGCAGGTTGCGGATCACATCCTGGAGAATTTCGTCCGGCGCTTCGAAACCAAACGGCGCCGGGTTGCCGATGTTCAGCTTGAGGATGCGCTGGCCTTCCTCTTCCAGACGTTTGGCGTGCTTGAGCACCGGGCCGCGAATGTCGTAGCAGACGTTGGCGAGCTTGTTCGATTTGCTGAACTGCATGGCGATGTGATCCCGAAAATGAACGATCCAGACGGCGGATGGCCAACCGTACTGGGATTCCTGCGTCTTCGCACAGGCGGAGTCTTGCGCCGTGGCGCCGAGAATCCGTTTGAATGCGCCCGGTCTGGCTGCCAGACTGGCGTGTGACGAGGCGCAATCATACGTGCCACCCGATCCGTGGAAAAGGTACAGATCGGGCTTTTTCAGCCGCTGAGGTGTGACGATGGAAAAGTTGGAAAAAACCCTGGAAGAATGGCGTGCGATGCTCGACCCCGAGCAGTACAACGTATGTCGCCTCAGTGCGACCGAACGGCCGTTCTCCGGTAAATACAACGCCACCAAGACTGACGGCGTTTATCACTGCGTCTGCTGCAATGAGCCGCTGTTCGACTCCAAGACCAAATTCGATTCCGGCTGCGGCTGGCCGAGCTTCTACGCGCCGATCGGCGAAAGCGCCATGACCGAAATCCGCGATACCAGCCACGGCATGATCCGCACCGAGGTCAAATGCGCCCGCTGCGACGCGCATCTGGGCCACGTGTTCCCCGATGGTCCGCCACCGACCGGCCTGCGTTATTGCATCAACTCGGTGTGCCTGGACCTGGTGCCGCGCGAGTGATGCGAGCCCCTGTAGGAGCTGCCGAAGGTTCGGGTCGCGTTCGGACGATCTTTTGATTTTCAAGATCAACAGATCGCAGCCTCCGGCAGCTCCTACAGGGTTATGTGCAGTTAATTAAATTGCACGCAATTTAATTGCTCGCTATGTTTACGCCTTCTTCCAGAATTCAGAGTGCGGATCATGAGCGACAACCTGCTGAATATCCCTGTCACCACCATCAAGGGTGAGCAAAAGACCCTGGCCGATTTTGCCGGCAAAGCGGTGTTGGTGGTCAACACCGCCAGCAAATGCGGCTTCACCCCGCAGTACAAAGGCCTGGAAGAGCTGTGGCAGACCTACAAGGATCAGGGCCTGGTGGTGCTGGGGTTTCCATGCAATCAGTTCGGCAAGCAGGAGCCGGGCAACGAAGGCGCGATCAGCGAGTTCTGTGAGTTGAATTACGGCGTGAGTTTCCCGCTGTTCAAGAAGATCGACGTCAACGGTTCTGCCGCGCATCCACTGTTCGTGCAGTTGAAAAAGCGCGCTCCGGGTCTGCTCGGCTCCGAGGGCATCAAGTGGAACTTCACCAAGTTCCTGATCGGCAAGGACGGGCAACTGGTCAAGCGTTTCGCCCCGACCACCAAACCGCAGGACATCAGCGGCGAGATCGAAGCCCTGCTCAAATGAGCAGCCTGCCCGACGATTCGCTGAAGCTCGACAGTCAGTTGTGCTTCAAGTTGTATGCCGCGTCCCGGGCGGTGATTCGTGCTTACAAGCCGATGCTCGATCAGCTCGGCCTGACCTATCCGCAGTACCTGGCGATGCTGGTGCTGTGGGAATGGCAGGACAGTGCGCCGGCGCAACCGACGGTCAAGGCCTTGGGCGAGCGTCTGGCGCTGGATTCCGGCACCCTGACGCCGTTGCTCAAGCGCCTTGAACAATTGCAGTGGGTGCAGCGCCAGCGCTCGGCGCGCGACGAGCGTGAAGTGCATCTGAGCCTGACCGCGCAAGGCCAGGCGTTGCGCGAGCAGGTCGGGCCGCTCAAGGCGCGGTTGTTGTGCGACAGCGGGGTGGACCTTGATCGGCTCAACGATTTGCGTAACGGCCTCGATCAGCTGCTGGGGCAGATCAAAGCGCTGACGTAGCCGGAATCCACTGGTCGAGCAGGGCCGCCAGCTCTTCGCGGCGGAACGGCTTGGCCAGGTAATCGCTCATGCCGGCCGCACGGCAGCGCTCGCGTTCTTCGGACATGGCGTTGGCAGTCAGCGCGACGATCGGCAGGTGCGGCCAGCGCCCGCTCTGGCGAATCTGCCGGCTCGCTTCGTAGCCGTCCATCACCGGCATGTTGCAATCCATAAGTACCAGATCGAATTCATCGTGCTCCAGTTGATCCAGCGCTTCGGCGCCGTGGGCAGCGACCACCACATCGCAACCGAGCTTGCCGAGCATGCCTTTGGCCACCAGTTGGTTGACCGGGTTGTCTTCCACCAGCAGCACCTTTGCGCGCCGCCGAACCGGCAGGCTCTCGAGCTGCGCATCGTTGATCGTGGTGACGTCCGCCAGCAGGATGCGCCGCAGGATCTGATACAGCGCGTTGCGCGCCAGTGGTCGGGCCTGTTGCTGCAATGGCGCCAGCGCGGCGGCCTCTTCGCTGGGCATGAAACTGCCATAAGCGGTGACAACGAGAATTGGCGCGCTGAGGGTCGGGCGCAGACTGAACAGGCATTCCGGGCAATCGGTGATCAGCAGATCGGGTGACAGGCCCAGCAACGGGTCGTCCATCGTGCGCTGTTCATAAGTCACGCCCCACACCGGCAACAATGTCTTCAGCAGTTCCGCCAAGCCGCTGCTGGCCGCGGTGATCGCCAGTACCTTGCCGTGCAGCGGCGGGGGCATGACCGCCCGGGTGTGACACGGCAATGGCAGATCGGCACAGAACTGGCTGCCGAAACCGGCCTCGGAACTGATGGTCAGCCGGCCTTGCATGGCCTCGCACAGGTTGTAGGTCAGTGCCAGGCCGAGGCCGGTGCCGCCGTACTGCCGCGTGATGCCGGCACCGGCCTGGGTGAACGGCTGGAAGATTTTCACCTGGGCTTCCTGGGCGATGCCGATGCCGGTGTCACAGACCTCGATGCGCACCCCGTCGTTATGCGCTGACAAACGCACATCGACCCGGCCGAAGCGGGTGAACTTCAGGGCATTGGACAACAGGTTGCTGACAATCTGCCGTACCCGGGTCGGATCCCCCAGCACCAGCGCCGGGAAGTGCGGGTCGATCAGGCAGGTCAGTTCGACGCTGGGCGCGGCGTTCTGCGACAGCAGGTTGGCGGTGTCCTCGATCAGCGAGCCGAGGTCGAACGGGATGTGTTCCAGCTCCAGTTGCCCCGCATCGAATTTGGACAGGTCGAGAATATCGTTGAGCAGCTCCACCAGCACCTTGCCCGAGTCATGGGCAATCGACAGCTGTTGCTGTTGCTCGGCGTTCAGCGGTCCGTCGAGGGACAGGGCGATCATCCCCAGCAGGCCATTGAGCGGGGTGCGAATCTCGTGGCTCATGTTGGCGAGGAATGCCGAGCGCGCTTCGGCCATGTCCAGTGCGGTGCTGCGGGCCACCTCCAGTTCCTCGTTGGATTGGCTGAGCCGGGTATTGATGGCCTTGAGCTCGGCGGTGCGGGCCGAGACGATGTGCTCCAGTTGCCCGAGGTAGTCGGTCAGGCGGTTTTCCGCGTTGCGGCGTTGCTGGATTTCCGTGGCGATGTTGTCGAACTGCTGGTTGGCGACTTTGACCAGTACGCCGATCTCGTCATTGGCGTGGCCGGCCGGACATTCCAGGGTCGTCGGTTCCGCACTGCGTGCGTCACGCGCGCTAAGTTCCCGGATCAGGCGCACCAGTGGCTTGGTCAGCATCACGTAGAACAGCGCCAGCAGGATCCCGGTGAGAATCAGGCTGCGGGCAAAGCCGTTGAGCAGGGTGACTTCGGCGCGGCGCAGGAAGCGGCTGCCGAACGCGTAGGTGTCGACTTCAAGACTCAGCGTGCCCAGTGATTCTTCGGGCAGGTGATCGAGGTACAGGCGGTCTTCAAACTGGCGCTTGGCGCCGAACAGGAAGTCGCTGATCACCCGATAACCGCTTTGCAGCTCCGGGCGTTTGACGTTGGCCAGGACATTGCCGTTGTTGTCGGTCAATTGCGCCGAGATGATCGCCGGCGAACGCAACAGGCCCAGGGTCAGTTCCTGCGCCAGTTCCGCGTCGATGTTGTAGGCGATACGCGACGCCGGATTGTGGCTGATTTCCAGCAAAGACAGGATTTCACGGTTGATGGAGGCGTCTTCGCTGGCATAATCGATGCCGATCTGCAGCAGGCTGAGCAGCGTGCCCAGAATGAACCCGACCAGCACAGTGAATCTGGCTTGCTTGTAAGACAGCCGGTGGGTGAATTTGATATCCATGGGGTGTTGAACCACTTCCGTTTCCCTTCGCTGCTCAAGCATAGTCGATCATGTATGGATACCGAGGTTCCCGAATCGCCTTGTAACAAGGCCTGAGCGGGGTTTGTTGATCTGATTGTCGTCGCTGAAGCACCATCATCACTTTGAACGTGCCCGAGGAGAAGACGTGGATTCCCGATTGAATGCTTTTCTTGAACGTGCCGAGTCGGTTCTCGCGCGGATCGAACCCTTGCTGCCGGCACCGCGTCCGCTGATCGACTGGGAAACCTGCCTGGCCGCGCGCTGGCAGCGTGACGGGCGCAGTGGCTATTTGTTGCCGCTGGAAGTCAGCCTCGACATGCGCCTGTCCGACTTGATCGGTGTCGACCGTCAGTTGGAACAACTGGGCCGCAACACTCAACAGTTTCTCGACGGCATGCCGGCCAACCATGCGCTGCTCTGGGGCTCGCGCGGCACCGGAAAATCCTCGCTGGTGCGGGCGTTGCTGGCCGAACACGCCAAGGCCGGCCTGCGTTTGATCGAAATCGAGCGCGACCATCTGGCCGACCTGCCGCGCGTGGTCGAGCAGATCGCCAAACTGCCACAACGCTTCGTACTGTTCTGCGATGACCTGTCGTTCGAGTCCGGGGAGGGCGATTATCGCGTGCTGAAAAGCGTGCTCGACGGCTCGCTCGAACAGGCTCCGGAAAACGTTCTGCTGTACGCCACTTCCAACCGCCGCCACTTGGTGCCGGAAAAGGAAAGCGACAACGAAAACTGGAAGCGCGTCGACGGCGAACTGCATCCGAGTGAGGCGGTGGAAGACAAGATCGCCTTGTCGGACCGTTTCGGCCTGTGGCTGTCGTTTTATCCGTTTACCCAGGAACATTTCCTCAACGTCGTCGAACACTGGATCGGCCAGTTGGCGGCCAAGGCCGGCTTGAGCTGGCAGCGCGACGAAGCACTGGACATCCTCGCCGTGCGCTGGGCCACCGGGCGCGGCAATCGCAACGGACGTTGCGCGTACCAATTCGCCCGTTACTGGGTGGGACTGAAATTGCTGGAGCACAAGGCATGATTGATTTGCAACAAAGCGGCCAGGGCCTCGAAGGCTACGGCATGTTGGCCGCACAACTGGAATCGCTGCTGGCGGACGAGCGCGATTTCATCGCCAACGCCGCGCAGTTTTCGGCGTTCCTGTTCAACCAGCTCGACGATTTGAACTGGGCCGGTTTCTACCTCAATCGCAACGAGGAACTGGTGCTTGGCCCGTTTCAGGGGCAGATTGCCTGTGTGCGCATTCCGTTCGGTCGCGGTGTGTGTGGCGCGGCAGCGGCCAGTCGGCAGACCCAGCGCGTTGAAGACGTGCATGCGTTCCCCGGTCATATCGCTTGCGACAGCGCCTCCAACAGCGAGCTGGTCGTGCCACTGGTCAAGGACGGTCGGTTGATCGGCGTACTCGATCTCGACAGCCCGAAACTGGCGCGTTTCGGCACCGCCGATCAGGCCGGTATCGAGCAACTGGCGGCGATCTTCCTGCGTCTGACCGACTGCTGATCAGGCGCTTAAGCCAGCCTTGCGCAACAGGCTGGCCGGATCCACCGCATCGATCTGGCGCGGATCGAGAAACCGTGCGGCGTACTGCATGTACACTTCGTCGTTGATGAACAGTGCAAACAGCTCGGGGTCGATATGCGCCTCGCGGGACATGGTGGCCATGATCCCCAGGGCTTCACTCAAGGATTTGGCCTTCTTGTACGGCCGATCCGCCGCTGTCAGTGCCTCGAAAATATCGGCAATCGCCATCATCCTCGCCGGCAGACTCATGTCCTCGCGTTTCAAGCGTTTGGGGTAGCCGCTGCCGTCCATCTTTTCGTGATGACCGCCGGCGATTTCCGCAACGCTGTCCAGGTGCCCGGGGAAGGGCAGGTGGCTGAGCATCAGGATCGTCTGCACCATGTGGTGATTGATGATGTAGCGCTCCTCGCGAGTCAGCGTGCCTCGGGTAATGCTCAGGTTATACAGCTCGCCGCGATTGTATTTATAACGCGGCACATCCAGTTTGAACCCCCACGGATTGTCTTCCGGAATCAGCTCGCTGTCGGCACGCTGGATCAGATGTTCTGGCTTGTCCGCCAGCAGTGGCTCGCTGATCGGCAGATTCGGCGCCGGCGTTTGCGCCTGACGGCGGTTTTCCTCCCATGACACGCCCAGACGATCATCGAGGGTGCGCGTCCAGCGGCGCTCGGCGATGCGCTCAAGGCGCTGCAGATCAGCGGGTGCCATGGCTTCACCACCTAGATTGCAGCGGGCAACGAAGGCAAAGTCATCGTCCAGTTGCGTCAGCGTGGCGTCACGCAGTTCGCTCAGTTGCACCTCGTTGCCGCCCAGCACCAGCGCCTGCCAGTAACTGATCCAGGCATCGCGCTTGAGCACTTCGAAGCGGGTGCGGATTTCGTGGATGCGATCGTTGAGGGTTTCCAGTTTGGTCGCCTTGTCGACGACATATTCCGGGGTCGTGACCTTGCCGCAATCGTGCAGCCAGGCCGCGATGTGCAGGGCTTCCCATTCGTCTTCGCTGGGCTGATAGCTCTGGAACGCCGGCGCCTGGCTGGCGGCAGCGGCCTGCGCGAGCATCAGGGTCAGCTCCGGCACGCGCTGGCAGTGGCCGCCGGTGTAGGGGCTCTTGGCGTCGATGGCGCCGGCCAGCAACTGAATGAACGCGTCGAGCAACTGCTTCTGCTTCGCCTGCAGGCGCTGACTTTCGATACTCACCGCCGCCGCGCCAGAGACTGCTTGCAGGAAGGCGATGCGGTCCGGACGCAGTTTCTCCAGATCCTGAGCGCTGCCGCTGTCGTTGATCAGCAAAAGCAGCAGGCCGATGGTTTCGTTGTGGCGGTTGCGCAGGCGGATTCCAATCAGGTGGATGCGCGGCGACGCCATTGCCAGCAAGACTTTCTGCAAGTCCCCGGCCTGTTCGAAGCCAAGGCTGCTGACCACGTTGTCAGCGTTGATCAGTTGCTGGAACCACGCCGGCCCTTGATCGGCCAAGAGATCCCGGCCCAGTACAGCGAACTCGCCCGGCTCGTGCGAGGCGCCATCAATGATCAGTCCGTAAGGCGCCATCCGGTTGCCATCGCTTTCGCGCAGGTAGATCAACCCAGCCTGCGCCTGGGCAATCTGAACGGTCTCGAACAGCACCCGTTGCAGCAGCGGGGCGAAGCGGGTTTCGGCGCACAGACTGTCGGTGATGCGGAAGAAACTGGCGAGTGTTTCCTTCATGCGGGCCATCGACAGGCTTAGCTGGTCGACCTCCAGCACCGGCGAGCGGCGGGCGACCGGAAAGTTGAAATCGAAGCTGCGGATCGCGTCGGCTTCCTTGACCAGCGCATGCAGCGGCTTGACCAGAATCCGTGAGGTCAGCCAACCCAGTGGCAGACACAGCAGCAAGGTCGCCAGGGTGATCAGTGCACCCTGCCAGCGCATGCGGTAGGCGTCGGCCAGTAACTCGTCCTCCGGCACCACCAGGGCCATTTGCAGACCTCTCGGCCCACCCTCCTGCAAATGGCTGCGGGCGACGATCCAGTGGCGGCCATCGACGTTCAGCCGTTTGCCCTGATGCGTGGTGGACAGTAACGCGTGCAGAGTCGGACTCAGGTCGGCGGCCTTGGCCAGGCGTGCGCTGCTGTCGTCGACAATCAGCCGGCGGCTGTCCGGGTAGGCCACGGCGTTGCCATCGGCATCGAACAACACGATTTCGGTGGAGGGGGTGACCACGTGTTTGAGCAAGGTGGCCGAGAGAGCTTCCAGCGTCAGGTCGGCACCGATCACGCTGGTTGCGCTGCTGCGTCGGGCCAAAGTAGTGCCCACGTTGTGCGTGGAGAAGAACACATAGGGCTCGGTAGTGATCTGATCACCCTGCTGCAGGGCGTTGGTGTACCAGTTGCGAGTGCGCGGATCGTAGCGGTCGTCAGGATTGTCCTGGCGCCCGACGGGCGTCAGCGCCTGGTCGAAGAATAGCGACTGCGACGACGCAGCGCCGCCGGCACCGTGCTCGATGCTCCAGACCTGATAGGCTGCCGTCGGCGGCGCCTTGAGCAGGGTTTTCAGGGAGCTGGTGCGCAACGGCCGAACCATGAAGAAGTCGCCGTTGCCGTACCCCAGGTACAGCGAAGCCAGATCGGTGTTGTCCTTGAGTGACTGACTGAACGGCTTGAGCAACGCCAGACGCTGCTGCAGGTTCGAGGCCCCGGCGGCCTGATTGTCGGCCAGCAGGCTCAGCAGATGACGGATCGGTTCGTAGGTTGAATGCAGGTCCAGGCGCACGTCCTGTTCGATGCGATTGAACAGGTTTTCACTGCTCGACAGGATGATCCGGGTGGTCTGCCGATAATTGAACAGCCCGAGCACCACGCCTGTCAGCAACAGCAGAAAGGTGAACATGACGCTGATGTGCACGTGCAACGGGAACCGGCGTTGATCCGGGCGCAGTGGGCTGGGCATTGCTGACTCTCCATTGAAGTAAACACACTGCTCAGCGTTCAAGCATAGTTAAGGCTCGGTCATTGTGCTTTCAGCGAACGGTTCCAATTGTTGCTGCAACGCCAGCTCCAGTTCGACCATCGCCGCGTCGGTGGCCTCGATGCAGCGCACGATGGCCGGCACCGACGTGGTCTGCTGGCAGGCGTGTTCCAGCGCATCGCAGCAGACGATCAGACGCGAAGCCTGGGCGATCCGGGCGGCGCCCTTGATCTTGTGCGCCACCACCGCCAGTGCCTCGCGATCATTGTGCGGCGCCAGGGCCAGCAGCTCCTCGCGATCGAGGCGACTGCTCTTGAGCAATTGCGTGAGCAGGCGCCGGGCTTGAAGCGGATTACCGCCGGTCAGTTGATGCAAGCCCTCGAGATTGAACGCGGGTTGCGGTGTTGCCGGTTGCAGCCCGTTGACCCACTGGCTCAGCGCGCTGAGGCTCAGGGGTTTGAACAGGCAGTCATTCATGCCCGCCTGTTTGCAGCGTTGCACCTCCTCGGGCTGCGCGTTGGCCGTGAAGCCAAGGACCTTGCAAGGAGGACGGCCTGTGCGTTGTTCTTCCTGGCGGATGGCCGCCGCCAATTCGTAGCCGTTCATCAACGGCATATTGCAGTCGGCGATGACCAGGTCGAATTCACCGGCCTGCCACTTCGCCAATCCGCTGCGACCTTCTTCGGCAAGGCTGAAGCGATGCCCGAGGAACTCCAGTTGCTGGCACATCAACAGGCGATTGGCGGGGTGGTCGTCGACCACCAGAATATTCAGCGGCGCACCTGACACGCGGATCGGCGATGCGGTTTTCGCCGTGGCCACCCTGCATGGCAGCGTTTGCAGCGGCAGCGACAGGCAGACCTGGGTGCCGATCCCCGGCTGACTGCTCAATTGCAACTGACCGCCCATCATTTCACAGAGGTTGCGGCTGATCACCAGCCCCAGTCCGGCGCCGCTGCGGGCCTGCTGGCGGCCGCCGTCAGCCTGGGCGAACGGCTCGAACAGACGTTGTTGATCTTCAATGCTGATGCCGACGCCGGTGTCGTGGATCGTCAATTGAACGAGCGAACACTTGCCGGCGGCATTGGGCAGCACGTCCAGTGTGACCCGCACCTGCCCACTCTGGGTGAACTTGATGGCATTGCTGATCAGGTTCGACAGGATCTGCTTGAAGCGCAGCGGATCCAGTTCCACATCGACTTCGAGCCCTGGAGGATTGACGGTCAGGGGCAGGGCGAGGTTTTTCTGCCGCGCAAGGCCGTCGAAGATCCTCACCACCGAAGCGACGGTGTCGACCAGATTGATCCGCTCGGGCGCCAGGCTCAGGCGTCCGGACTCGATCCGGGCGATATCGAGGATGTCGCCGATCAGCCCCAGCAGATCCTTGGCGGAACAGTAGGCGGTTTCGATGGACGAGCGATCCGGCGCCTGATCGGTCATGCGTTCGAGCGTCAATTCGAGCATGCCGATGATGGCATTCATCGGCGTACGGATTTCGTGGCTCATGGTCGCCAGAAAAGTACTTTTCGCCCGGTTGGCGTTGTCCGCCTGTTCCTTGGCTGTGCGCAGTTCATCGAACAACTGGCGGCGATCACTGATATCGATCCAGCCACCGATGATCCCTTGTACATCGCCGCTGGAGTCGCGGTAAGGCAGGATCCAGTGATAGATCGTCAGACGCCGGCCACCGATGTGCAACGGACGGTCGAGCAGCAGCGGCGTCCCCTCGGCCACAACCCGCTGGTAATCCGCCTCGAAGGCCCGGGCTTCGAAGGCATTGCTCAGGGTGCCTTGCATGACACTCTTGCCGATCACGTCTTCGCGTTTCGCGTTGAAGGCTTCGAGGTAGCTGTCGTTGCAGCTTTGCAGCAAGCCTCGGCGATCGCGCACGTAGATCGGATGAGGTGTGCCGTTGACCAGTGAGCGCATGAACTCGAACTGATCGTTGAGTGCCCGCTCGGCGGCCTGGCGTTGCTTGATCTGGCGCCGCATGTAGGCGTTCCAGATCAGGGACAACAACAGCAGCAGACAGGCTGCACCGATCAGTTGGTAAAACAGACGCTGATAGTGATGCCAGTTGCTTTGCGCGGCATTGGAAAAACCGCGCCAGCGGCTGTTGATGACCCCCAGCTCTTCGGGGCTGATGCTCAGCAGGGCCTTGTCGAGGATCGATCCGAGTTCGCTGTTGTCACGGGCCGTGGCCAGCGAAAAGGCCGCCTGCCGGGTGCCAAGGGTGGTGGTGATCTGCAACTGATGCTCGAAGATCCGCGACGAAATCAGATAGTTGGCGATCACCAGCGAGGCGACGGCACCATCGGCCTTGCCTTCGGCGAGCAAGGTCGCGGCGCCGAAGGTGTCGGAGGTTTCGGTCAGATGGATATCGGGGAACTCGCGGCGCAGGTAGGCGGCCATGGGACTGCCTTGGGCAATCGCCAGGTATTTGTCCTTGAGCTGCGCAGGATGGGTCGGGCTCTCAGTGGATTTGCGGGTCAGCAAGACGAAGGAGTTTTCCAGATAGGGACGGCTGAATTGCAGGGTCTTTTCCCGTTGCGGGCTGGGCAATAGCGCCGCGATCAGATCGGCCCGGTGCTGATTGATCTGCTCGACCATGTCAGCGTCGCTGCGGCTGCGCACCAGTTCGAAACGCATGCCGGTACGCAGCCGCAGCAGTTCGAGCAGGTCTGCGGTGATGCCGCGCAGATTGCCGTCACTGTCAAAGAATGTCAGCGGCGCGAACGCCTCGTTCACCACCACGCGCAGCACCGGATGCTGTTTGAGCCACTGTTCTTCGTGGTGGGTCAATTGCAGTTTCTGGTCGGTCAGCAGGATGTCGCTGCCGGCGCTCCAGCGCTTGGCGATGCTGTCCCGTTCACTGGCCGGTATGGCCAGCAGTGCGGTATTGATGATGGCCAGCAGTTGCGGGTTATCGGCGTGCACGGCAAAGCTGAAACCATGGGCTTCCTGTTTGCCGAAATTGGCCATGCGGATGTTGTTCAGATAGCCCTTGTTGATCATGTAGTGGGTGGAAATGGTATCGCCCAGAAACACGTCGGCCTGATCGAAAGCCACTGCGTTGATTGCGTTTTGATAGGACGGGTAGGACGTCAGGATGGCTTTGGGGTAGAGCGCCTTGACTTCGTTCTGCGGCAGATAGTGATAGACCATGCTCAGGCGCAGTCCGGCCAGGCCCTCGGTGAGCGCGCGGGTTTCGTCTTCGCGGGTGACCAGTACCGGCTGGTCGATGGCGTAGGGGATAGAAAGCAGGATGTCGGCGTTACTGGCCTCGAAACCGTTGGCGGTACCGAGCATATCGACCTGCCCCGCTACCAGCGCGCGTACCGCAGCTTCCCGTGAGGCAAAGCGCTTGACCCGGACTGGCAAGCCCACGGCCTGTCCGAGCAGGCCGGCGTAGTCGGCGGTAAAACCTTCGTAATCGCGACCGCTGGCGGTCATGTCGAACGGCGGATAATCCGGTGCGGAAGTGCCCAGTACCAGTTCGTGGCGAGTCTGTAACCATTGCCGTTGCGCGGGCTGCAGAGACATGGACAGCGCTTCGTGGCTCGAACGGCTGCGCAGCACATAATCCTGCGCTGTGACGAGGTCGGCATATGCCTGAGAGGGCAGGCACAGGCTCGCATACAATATGGCGAGATAGATCTTTAGACGACTGGGCATTCAGGCTCTCACACTAGCGCGTTGCGCTTGGCCATCTCGATAAGTTCCACCAGGGACCTGGCTTTCAGTTTCTGCATCAAGCGTTTTTTATAAGTGCTGACGGTTTTGTTACTGAGGAACATGCCCTTGGCAATTTCCTTGTTGGTGCGCCCTTGGGCAAATAACTGCAGGACCATGAGTTCGCGGTCATTGACGGCTTTGAACAATTCCAGCTCGGCGTAACGCACGTCGTCACTGCGTACCGGATTCAATGCCTGACTGGGAAAATAGTTGTAACCGGAAAGTACCGCTTTTATGGCGCTGACCAGTTCGCTCAAGTCTTCTTCCTTGCACACATAACCGGATGCGCCGGACTGCATGCAGCGAATGCCGAACAGCGTCGGGCATTGCGCCGTCAGTACCAGGGTCTTGAGCGGAGTGCCCATGGCATTGAAGCGGGCGAGGACTTCCAGACCGTCGAGTTTGGGGATGCTGATATCGAGGATGATCAGGTCGGGCATGCATTCGCGAACCATCTGCATGGCATCGACCCCGTTATCGGTTTCGCCGACGACCTTGTAACCTTCATGCTCGAGGAGCATTCGAACGGCAAGTCGGATGACGGGGTGATCATCGACAATAAAAACGGAGTTCATAATCAAATCCCATACGTGCGCGAATAAAGCGCGCACCTTAGCTCAGATAAAAGAGCGATCGCATGAACTCACAGGGCTCTAGCAGCAATATAGGATAAGTCCTACACACTAAAGAGAAATTGACTACGACAAAACTCTGTGTCGCGTAAGGAAGTGTTTAGATTATTTGTTTATCTGAATGTTTTAAGTTGCTGTTAGATTATTGAGAAAACAGCGTTTGTTTGCGTTCTGTCGTCGTTAAACGGATTACGTTTGGTCGGCGCGGCTGTCGAATACCGCTGAGCCGCTTTCATGGGTCATCCTTCAACCGGGTGTCGCACTGACCCGGTTGAAGAAGGTTCTGTCAGTGGCTGGAGCGCCCGGTCATTTCCAGCGCCATGTCACTGGCATAGCTGTCGGTCATCCCGGCGATGAAGTCGATCATGCGCAGGAACGAGGTGTGCAACGGCCCGTGGGGATCCGGTGCATTGTTGCCCAGCAGGTCGAGGATACGGCGGCTCTTGAACGACGGCGTGCGACCGCCATGTTGCTCCAGCGCGGCGCCGCAGAACGCGTTGAGGAGAATTTCCAGCGTGGTATAGGCGCCGATTTCATGCAGCGTCTTGCGCTTGTCCTGGAAGATCTTCTTGCGGGCGATGTCCTTGGCGTTGAGCACGCAGCGTTTGGCCGGGCCGTGCATGTGTTCCACCAGGTCGCCGTGCAGGGTGCCGGCCAGCAGCGCATCCTGTTGCTCGACGAATGCCCGGGCGGCGGCGTTGGTCAGGTGCTCGATGGCCTTGCCGCGCAGGATCGCCAGTTTGCGTCGACGCGAATCCTGCGGGCCGAGCTGGCGATAGGTTTCCGGCAGATCGTCACCGACCAGACCGAGCAGCAGTGATTCAACCTCAGCGTACTCCAGCAGCTCCATTTCCAGGCCATCTTCGAGGTCGATCAGCGCATAGCAGATGTCGTCGGCCGCCTCCATCAGGTACACCAACGGGTGGCGCGCCCAGCGTTGGTCCTCGAGTTGCGGCAGACCGAGCTTGTGGGCGATCTGCTCCAGCAGCGGCAGTTCGCTCTGATAGCAGCCGAACTTGTGTTTCTTGTAACCCAGCGAGTCGGCGTGACGTGCGGTCCACGGATATTTCAGATAGGTGCCGAGGGTGGCGTAGGTGAGGCGGGTGCCGCCGTCGAACTGGTGATACTCAAGTTGAGTCAGCACCCGGAAGCCTTGCGCGTTGCCTTCGAAATTGAGGAAGTCACCGCGCTCGGCTTCGCTCATGCCGTCGAGCCAGCCGCGCCCGGCTGCCTGCTGGAACCAGTGACGAATCGCGTCTTCACCGGAGTGGCCGAACGGCGGATTGCCGATGTCATGGGCCAGGCAGGCCGATTGCACGACCATGCCCAGATCGCTCGGGTCGCACCAGTCGGGCAGGGCGCTGCGCAAGGTTTCACCGACGCGCATGCCCAGCGAACGCCCGACGCAGCTGACTTCCAGCGAATGGGTCAGACGGGTGTGAATGTGGTCGTTACTCGATACCGGATGCACCTGGGTCTTGCGGCCCAGACGGCGGAAGGCGCCGGAGAAGATGATGCGGTCGTGGTCTTTGTGGAACGGGCTGCGGCCCAGCTCTTGCGGGCTGTGCAGCGGTTTTCCAAGGCGTTCGCGGTTGAGCAGGGTCTGCCAATCCAAGGCTGGTTCTCTCCGTCGGTGACTGGGATGACTGTTGCCCTAGCTTCCCGGTTCAGCCACGCCCCTGCAAGCGGAACTACAAACCCGCGGCATCAATATCGATCAGCAGCAGGCGCTCGCCGTTATCGAAGAACTGGCCGGCGGTCAGGCAATACTGGTTGCTCGTCGCGTCGCGATAGGTACTGGACAGGGTCAGGCGTCGTTCTTCCCAGCCTTCGGCGAGCAAATGATAGAAGTACGGACGCCATGACCAGTTGTGGCCCAGGTAGCGGTTGTCGGCGACCCAACGGTTATGCCGCCACTCAAGGTTAGGTGTGAGTTGGGTGCCATGGCGGTCGCACTGGTAGAACCGCAGCAACCACGGAAAAGCTTCCAGTTGCGGCAGCGCACTGAGCGGTGCGTGGGCCTGAGCCCAGGTCTGGAGGATCGCCATCAGTTCGCCGAGCTGCTGACGCATCTGCATCAAGCGCCCGCGTTCGGCCAGTTTCTGCCGCACGTAACGCTGGCGCAGTTCAGCGAAGCGCTGCACGAAGGCATCGGTTGGATAGAACGCCTCCTGCGCCCGGGCGAACAGGAAACCCTGAACGTAGCGCGAGCCGCATTCCAGGGCGAAATTGAGCTGGGCTTCCGTTTCCACACCTTCGGCAATGATCCAGCAGCCGGTTTTCTCGGCCATTTGCGCCAGAGCCTTGACCACGTCACTACTCGGGCCGCCCAGCGCGGCAGCCTGAAACAGGCGCATGTCGAGTTTGAGAATGTCCGGCTGCAACGCCAGCACCCGATCGAGCTGCGAATAACCGGCGCCGAAATCATCGATGGCGATTCGCGCACCGGCCTCGCGATAGCGCGCCACCACCTCGGCCAGACGCTGACTGTTGCCACCCAGTTCAGTGATCTCGAACACAATGCGTTGCGGATCGACGCCGTGTCGCAGCATTTGTTTGAGGCTGGGCAATGGCTGATCGGCGCGCAGGCGACTGATCCAGCGCGGCGACATGTTCAGGCTGAGAAACCACTCGGCGGGGGCTTCATGCAGTCGGCTCAGGGCGTTGTCGCGGATCTGTCGGTCGAGGCGGCGCAGGGCGATGGCGGGTGTGCGCGGGTCGGCGAACAACGGCCCGACCGATGCCAGTTGGCCGTCAGGCTGGCGCAGGCGACCCAATGCTTCGACGCCTGCGATACGTCCGGTAGCGGTATCGATGAAAGGCTGAAAGCAGGCGAGCGGTTGCCCGTCGATCACGGGGCCTCCTTAGTCGTTGTTGTTCTGGATGAACCCGCCGACCGGGTAGGCGCGCGGGATTGAACCTCTTGGTGTAGAGGTTCAATCCCGCGGATATTGCAAGAATGCAGCCAGATGCGCCGGCTTAGCGTTTGCCCGAACTCTGCATCACCAGTTTGATCAGCGGGCCGAGGCTGGTGCCTAGCCGAATCAGTCGGGTCAGCCCGCCGACTCCGCCGCTTTTTGCGCCCTTGCCGGTGATGAAACCCAGCAGGGTGACGGCGGCCACGCCCCACAGCGGCGCGTGTTTGATGCCGAAGCCGCCTTGCAGGTTTTGCGTCATGCCGCGCATGCGCTGCAAGGGTTGCAGCACTTGCCCGGCTTCGTGGCGGATTTCCTGACGATGCATTTCCATGCGCAGGCGGATCAGCGCCTTGCGCATTTCCCGGCGCGAGCTGTTGTGTGGCAGTTCAGGCAGGCTCATGGCAGCAGGCGCTCCCGATCATTGGCCAATTCTTCCAGCGTGCCGTGGAAGGGCGAGGATTCATCGAAGACTGCTGCCTTGAGGCGCAACCCGCAGAAAGCGGCCGCCAGGGTGTAGAACACGCACAGGCCGATGATCGCGGCCAGACGATAGGTATCCCAGAACACGATCAGCACCAGCGTCGACAGACCGACCAGCAACAGCAGGGCAAACACCAGCGCCAGGCCAGCGAACAACAACAGGCTGACGGTGCGTGCTTTCTGCTCCTGCAATTCGATGCCGAAGAGTTCGACATGGCTGTGCAGCAAGCCGAGAACAGCGGCGCCGAGACGCCGCGTGGAGGAAGTAGTGCCCGACCCCAGGCCGGATTCGCCGATCGACATGATCAGCGCCGCGTGGCCAGCAGGCCAATCAGAAAGCCTACCCCGGCGGCGATGCCCACCGATTGCCAAGGGTTGGCCGACACATAGTCTTCGGTGGCGGTGACGGCAGCCTGTCCGCGATCACGCAGGGTGTCTTCAGTCAACTTCAGGGTTTCCCGGGCGCGCAGCAGGCTGTCGTGGATCTGATCACGCAGCTCATCGGCCTGATCGCCCGCCAGGGACGCAGTGTGTTCGAGCAACCGCTCGGTGTCGGCGACCAGAGTCTGGAAGTCGTTCATCAGGATTTCTTGAGCAGTCTTTGCCTTGATGCTGGCCATGGGTGGATCTCCGTAAGTGACGTCTGAAGCGTTCGAGTATGAGCCTTGCGCGAAGGTTCAGTACAAATGACTGGTACAGCTTTTGCTATGTCGTGGTGCGTCCTGTTGCCGCCGTGCGCTGTTGGCGGGCGGGCGTGCAGCAAAACCTTAACTCAAATAATCCTGGTTCGTGTCACGACATCAACCTTGTGCGCCAAAGCGGTTCATCGCAGCTTCACTGCGCGGACCGAGCGGTCGCAACTTGGTGCATGAATTGTCCGCGCGAACCGCTTTGGTGCCTTTTTAGCCTTCAGGTCTGCCTCTTTATGGAAAATCTGCAAAGCGCTGTGGATACGCTGGTCCACAGCTCCAACACGTTGTTCATTCTGATCGGTGCGGTGATGGTGTTGGCGATGCACGCCGGTTTCGCCTTCCTTGAAGTCGGCACGGTGCGTCAGAAAAACCAGGTCAATGCACTGTCGAAAATTCTCAGCGACTTTGCCGTTTCGACCATGGCCTATTTCTTTATAGGCTATTGGATCTCCTACGGGGTGACCTTCATGCAACCGGCGGCGGTGCTGAGTGCCGACCACGGTTATGGGCTGGTGAAGTTTTTCTTTCTGCTGACCTTTGCTGCGGCGATTCCGGCGATCATCTCCGGCGGGATTGCCGAGCGTGCGCGATTCGTTCCGCAGTTGTGTGCGACGGCGCTGATCGTGGCATTCATCTACCCGTTTTTCGAGGGCATGATCTGGAACGGCAACTACGGTCTGCAAGCCTGGCTGACGGCGCGCTTTGGCGCGGCGTTCCATGATTTCGCCGGATCGGTGGTGGTGCACGCCATGGGCGGCTGGCTGGCGCTGGCGGCGGTATTGCTGCTCGGCCCGCGTAACGGTCGTTATCGCGACGGGCGTCTGGTGGCGTTCGCGCCGTCGAGCATTCCGTTTCTGGCGCTGGGTTCGTGGATTCTGATTGTCGGCTGGTTCGGCTTCAACGTGATGAGCGCGCAGACCTTGCAAGGCGTCAGCGGTCTGGTGGCGGTCAACTCGTTGATGGCCATGGTCGGTGGCACGGTGGCGGCGTTGATCGTCGGGCGCAATGACCCGGGCTTCCTGCACAACGGCCCGCTGGCCGGGCTGGTGGCGATCTGTGCCGGTTCCGACCTGATGCACCCGGTGGGTGCGCTGGTGACTGGCGCGATTGCCGGTGCGCTGTTCGTCTGGTGCTTTACCGCCGCGCAAGTCAAATGGCGCATCGACGATGTTCTGGGCGTGTGGCCGTTGCATGGTTTGTGCGGGGTGTGGGGCGGGATCGCGTGCGGCATCTTCGGCCAGACTGCGCTCGGCGGTCTGGGAGGTGTCAGCCTGATCAGTCAGTTGATCGGCACTGCGCTCGGTGTGGTTGTCGCGCTGATCGGCGGATTCGCCGTCTACGGTTTGATCAAGGCCTTGCACGGCCTGCGCCTGAGTCAGGAGCAAGAGTATTACGGCGCCGACCTGTCGCTGCACAAGATCGGCGCGGTCAGTCAGGACTAGGCTTCCTTGTCTTCGGCACCTGGATAGAACCCATGCAACAGGCGATAGCGGTCGATGCGCACTTGATCGATCTTCTCCTGCACCTGATGCGCCGGCAGCCCGAGCATGATCAAGGCGTGGGAGGCGAGCATCAGGCTCGATTCCAATAGCTCCGGCACCACTTCGGTGGCGCCGGCGGCCTTGAGTTCGGCCCATTGGCTGTCGTCGCGGGTGCGCACCAGGATCGGTATCCGCGCATGAAGCCGGCGCGCTTCCTTGAGGATCCGCAGGCTGACATCGCTCTGATCCACGGCAATCACCAGCAGCCGCGCGCGCAACAATCCGACCGCGGTCAGCAGGTCGCCGCGCGACGAGTCGCCGTAATGCACCTCGCTTTCGCCGGACGCGGCTTCCTGCACGCGCACCGGATCGTTGTCCAGCGCGATATAAGGCTGCTTGGCATTGCGCATGAAGCGGCCGATGGATTGGCCGACACGGCCGTAGCCACAGATCACCACGTGCTGATCCAGACCGGCGTTGAGGGCGCTTATTTCCTCGATTTGCGCCTCCTGGTTCGGCTTGCGATGCAGGCTTGCGGCAATGCGCGGCGCGGCGCGCAACAGCAATGGCGTCAGCAGCATCGAACAGAAGGTGGCCGCGAGCAGCAGGGCGCCCAACTCGGCAGGCAGCATCTGGTTCTGTTGCATCTGCGCCATCAACGCGAAGCAGAACTCCCCGCCCTGCGCCAGGGCCAGGCCGCTGCGCCAGGCAGTTTCGTGATCGCTGCCGCGCCACTTCACCAGTAGCGCGACGACAATGCCTTTGATCAGCATCAGGCCGAGGGTCAGGCCGAGAATCAACAGGCTGTGACTGACGAACAGTTGCAGGTCGATCAGCATGCCGATGCTGACGAAAAACACCCCGAGCAGGATGTCGCGAAACGGCCGGATATCGGCCTCGATCTGATGGCGATAGTGGCTCTCGCCGAGCAGCATCCCGGCCAGAAATGCGCCAAGGGCAGGGGACAGGCCCAGCAGGTGCGTCAGCCATGCGGTGAGCAGCACAATGACCAGCGCCAGCAGCACGAACAGTTCCGCCGAACGCGACGCGGCCACTTCATGGAACAGCCGTGGCAGCAACCAGCGGCTGGCCAGCAACAGACCGAAAAACAGCACCACGGTCTTCACCAGCGTCAGCGGCAAGGCCCAGTACCAGGCTTGCGCGCTGCTGCCGGCGAACACCGGCACCAGGGTCAGCAGCAACACCGCGACCACGTCCTGAAACAGCAAGACCCCGACCGCGTTCTGCCCGTGACTGCTGAACACTTCGCCCAGGCTGCTCAACTCCTTGGTGACAATCGCCGTCGACGACAGCGACAGCCCGGCGCCAAGCAACAGCGCCGGGGCCAGCGGCATACCCAGCAGGATCAGCACCAGCCCGAGCAATCCGGTGCTGAGCAACACTTGCTGGCTGCCGAGGCGAAACACCACTTTGCGCAGCGCGATCATTTTCGACAGGGAAAACTCCAGGCCCAGCGAGAACAGCAGAAACACCACGCCCAACTCGGCCACATCCGGCAGGTGTTCGCTCTCGTTGACCCAGTTGAATGCAGTCGGCCCCACCATCAGGCCCACGCAGAGATAGCCCAGCACCGGCGGCAAGCGCAGTCGGCGGAACAGGGCAATCATCACCAGGGATGAGGCGAGGATGATCAACAGGTTGGCAAACACAAGACACTCCGATGTCAGGCTCAGGCTTCTCAAGCGTAGAGGCAAAAAGTCCGGGAGCATCGCCTGATTGGCTTTTTTGCGGGCTGATTTGCGTCAGGGTTTTGCGAGTTTCCGGCCGTGCCTGGGTCTTTGGGCAGCTGTCGCTCGACGGGTTTTCGAGGCAGGCCTAGAATGAACGCTCACTTTTCCGGTTGAGCGATCATGCCTCCTGAATGTCAGTTGTTCGGCACCTTGGGATGCCATTTGTGTGAGGTGGCAGAGGCCGAGTTGATGCCTTTTGTCGAGCACGGTCTGCTGGTCGAACTGGTGGATATTGCTGACGATGAATCCTGGTTCGAGGCTTACAGCCTGCGGATTCCGGTACTGCGCCGAATTGATACCGGCGCGGAGCTGAGCTGGCCTTTCAGTGCCGATCAGGTGGTGGCCTTCCTGCGCTGAGCCTGTTTCTCCGGTGACGCGGTGTGGCTTTCCGCCGGTCGCTACCGTGCATCCTTCCCTTGGCACTTTACGGTTTATTCGGTTACTGTATGTTCATACAGTAATTGGGTGAGCCTGCTGCTTTTGACGACTTGAGCAGGCCAATCCGGCAGTCAGAGGGACGAACCGTGGTCAATGTCGAACAGTTGAAGAACAGCGTGAACCGGATGTCGGTTGACGTGGTGCGCGAGGCGGTCCTCGAGTTGCGCCTGGACGGGCTGGTCACGGAAGGCAAGACGCCTTTCAACAAACTGCATTTCAACACCTGTTTTGCCGAGATCGAAGCGCTGTTCCAGCGTGCCGGGTATCACAAACAACTGGATGTGGTCGGTTATCAGGGGTTGTTGTACGCCTTGTATGACCCGGGACGCTGGGAGGCGGTCGATGTGCTGCGCTGGCTCAAGGAGTTCACCGAAGCCGCGGCGCTCAAATCGATCCCGGCCTGAAGCGGGCGGTGGAATCGGCGCTAGGTTCGTATCGCTCAGTGTTGGATAATGCCGTCCTGCATTGAGGGTTCGATTTCCGTATGTCCACACCAACGTTTTCCGCTGCGCAGAATCAGGCCAGCACCCTTTACCTGCCGCCGGGGGCCTGGCTTACCGTACTGGATTGCCTGTGTCAGCATTTCAGTGCGATCAGTCGCGAGCAATGGCTGGACCGGATCGCCCGGGGCCGGGTGCTGGATGGGCAGGGACAGCCGATTGCGCTGGATCTGCCGTACAAGGAAGGGCTGCGTATTCATTACTTCCGTGAAGTGCCGGATGAAAAGCCGATCCCGGTGCATGAGTCGATCCTGTATGCGGACGAGCATCTGGTGGTGGCGGACAAGCCGCATTTCCTGCCGGTGACACCGGCCGGTGAATACGTTGAGCAAACATTGCTGCGTCGTCTGATCCGCCGCCTCGATAATCCGCATCTGGTGCCACTGCACCGCATTGACCGGCACACGGCAGGCTTGGTGATCTTTTCGGCTAACCCACAAACCCGCTCCGCTTATCAGTCGCTGTTCCCTACGCGGCAGATCGATAAACGTTATGAGGCGATCGCCCCTGCGCTGCCGGAGCTGGAATTTCCCCTTGTACACAAAAGCCGTCTGATCGATGGCGAACCGTTCTTCCGCATGCAGGAAGGGCCAGGCGTCGCCAATACTGAAACGGCTGTGGAAGTACGGGAAAAGAACGGTGATCTGTGGCGCTACGGCCTGTATCCGGTGACTGGCAAGAAGCATCAGCTACGCGTACACATGACCGCGCTGGGGGCGAGTATCTGCAACGATCCGTTCTACCCGGATGTGTTGAAAGACGTTGAGGATGATTACGCCAATCCGCTCAAGCTGCTGGCGCAGGGGTTGCGCTTTATCGACCCGGTGACCAGCGAGGAGCGCGAATTCGAGAGCCAGATCACCTTGCAATGGTGACGCCACTCACTTTGCAGCGCCCATGAAAAAGCCCGCATCAATGCGGGCTTTTCTGTATCCGGTGTCGACGTAAAGATTACAGCTCTTTAACGGTACGAACCTGATCCTTGTTGATGCGGGTCTCTTTGCCGTCCAGTTGCTTGAACTCGTAGAAGCCCGAATCGTCATCGTATTTCGGGGTGTCGACGGCCTGGATTTCGCGACCGTCATTCAAGGTGATCACTGTTGGCGACGAGCAACCAGCGAGGGTAGCCAGGCCCAGTGCGAGCATGAAAGTGGCGAGGGTCCGTTGAGTCATGAGTGTGTCTCCGAATGGGAATACTTTTGGTTACTGAGCTTGAGACGTGTACAAGGCGTGAGAGTTCCTTGAATGCTGTCAGTCTGACACAGTGTTATGTGTATTTAACAGTTCGGGGGTGTTCAGGTTGGCCAGTCGCGGGTCATTGTCCGGGCATTGCAGGGCAGTCGCACCGAGGTTGCGCATGACCCTTCCGGGGCTCCGTTCACCGGCGCTCCAGGCGTTTTCGAACATGGGCAGAAGCGCGACAGGGATCACGCAAAGCAGGGGTTCCCAGTGGTCGTCGTGACGCAACATTAAAGGTTTTTCAGGAAACTGGCTGGCGGTTTCACGCATGTCCCGCAATAGCGCTGCGTCAATTCGCGGAACGTCGCAGGGCAAGACCAGCAAGTGTGACAGACGGGCGGCCCTGAGGCCGGCAAGAATCCCCGCCAACGGACCGGGGAAATCGCTCTGTTCATCGCTCACCAGTTGATCGGCGTACGCTGCATAACGCTCGCGATTGCGATTGCAGGAGATGATCAGGTCGTCGGTCAGCGGCCGCACCTTGCTGTGCAAGTGCGCAATCAGCGGCTCGCCCTGCCATTCGATCAGCCCCTTGTCCTGGCCGCCCATGCGCTGGCCGCGTCCGCCCGCCAGGAGCAGAATGGAACAAGGGAGCAGTGTACTTTTGGTCATGGCAGTTCTCCGGCAGGGCGGCGAAAAATTCAGGCGCTGTGATATAACACCGAGCTGTTTCTCCTACAACTGGACGAGCCTGATGAAAGCCAAGGCCGATGTACCTTTTGCGCCGCTGAACATTGCGGTGCTGACTGTCAGCGATACCCGAACCCTGGAAACCGACACCTCAGGCCAGGTCTTCGTCGACCGCCTGACTGCTGCCGGTCACCGTCTGGCCGAGCGGGTCCTGCTCAAAGATGATCTCTACAAGATTCGCGCGCAAGTTGCCCACTGGATTGCCGAAGACGTTGTGCAGGTTGTGCTGATTACCGGTGGCACCGGCTTCACCGGACGTGACAGCACGCCGGAGGCAGTCGCTTGCCTGCTCGACAAACAGGTCGACGGTTTTGGTGAGCTGTTCAGGCAGATTTCGGTGGCCGATATCGGCACCTCGACTGTGCAGTCGCGGGCACTGGCCGGTCTGGCCAATGGCACGCTGGTGTGCTGCCTGCCAGGTTCGACCAATGCGGTGCGCACCGGTTGGGACGGGATTCTGGCTGAACAGCTGGATTCGCGGCATCGCCCGTGCAACTTCGTTCCTCACCTGAAACAGGCGGCGCCTTGTGAATCCCGTGGGTAAGCCGGGCAAGACCGGCAGCCTGATGCCTGTCGAGGAAGCGCTGGCCCGTCTGTTGCAAATGGCCGAGGCCACGCCGATTGTCGAGCGCGAGTTTCTGCCATTGGCCGAGGTGCAAGGGCGGGTGCTCGCCGAAGACCTGGTTTCGACCCTGGATCTGCCGCCCTGGCCAAACAGCGCCATGGATGGTTATGCCCTGAATCTGGCCGACTGGACCGGCGAACCGCTGCCGGTCAGCCAGAAAGTCTTTGCCGGGCAGGCGCCTGTACCCTTGAAGCCCGGCACTTGCGCGCGGATCTTCACCGGCGCGCCAGTGCCCGCCGGAGCCGATTGCGTGGAAATGCAGGAGAACGCCGAGGTTCAAGCCGACAGCAGTGTGCGTTTCATTGAAACCATGAGCGTCGGCCAGAACATTCGTCCGCAGGGCCAGGAAACCACCGTGGGTGAGTTGATTCTGGCTGCAGGTACCCGGCTGGGACCGATCGAACAAGGTCTGGCGGCGTCGCTGGGATGTGCCGGGCTGAATGTGGTGCGCAAGGTCCGAGTGGCGGTGCTGTCCACCGGCGATGAGCTGGTCGAGCCGGGCCAGCCGTTGGGAGCGGGGCAGATTTACAACAGCAACCGGGTGGTGTTGTGCAGTTGGTTGCAGCGCCTGGGTTGTGAAGTGATTGATGCCGGTATTCTCCCGGACGATCTGGCGACCACACGGGCACGTCTGGGCGACTTGCAGGGTGTCGACCTGATTCTCTCGACCGGAGGCGTGTCGGTCGGTGAAGCGGATTTTCTTGGCATCGCGTTGCGGGAAGAGGGCGAGCTGGCGCTGTGGAAACTGGCCATCAAACCGGGCAAGCCGCTGACATTCGGTCATTTTCGCAATGTGCCCGTCATCGGTTTGCCGGGTAACCCCGCTTCGACACTGGTGACCTTTGCTCTGCTCACGCGGCCTTACTTGTTGCGGCGTCAGGGTGTACAGGATGTCGAACCTCTGAAGTTTACGGTTCCGGCAGATTTTGTCTGGCCTGTTGCCGGCAATCGTCGCGAATATCTGCGCGGTCGTCTTGAGCAGGGGCGGGCAATTATCTACCGCAATCAAAGCTCCGGCGTGCTGCGCAGCGCGGCCTGGGCGGATGGCCTGGTGGAAGTGCTGGAGGGCCGCACGCTGGTAAAGGGTGATGAGGTTGGATTCATTCCACTGAGTGACCTGCTCGGCTGACGCGCGGCTGGTAACTGCAGGCTCGACCGATACTGCGTCGATGCCTGCATTTCTCTGTCAATGGCTCATCAGCGTGACCAACTGGTCGAACCGGCTATTGGCAACCCACCCCAGCAATCCCAACACCACTGCCGTTGCACCTGCCGAATAGGCGAGACGGTGCTTGATGGTCTTTACATCACCACGCACTTCGTCCATATCGCGACGAATGTATTTGAGGTGGGTTTCCAGTTCGGTCACACGCGGTTCCATATCAACTTCTCCAGCGGTTCTGGCGCTTTTCTTGAAATCGGATTTGTGACTGGCGCGACTTTCATTGAGCGGGGGGACCGAACTGGTGTGAACTCTGGCTTCATGGCTGAGCATCGGAATGTCCATTGGCGGTTGTAAATGTAAGCGCGTCGGCCTTCCCGTCCTTCCAGCTGTTACTAGCTCCGAGGGTGTATCCACTCATTACCTGCACATCCTTGTGTTGTTAAATCGAAAATTGATACCGCCTGCACACGGTGAATCAATGAGCGGGCCCGGTCAATTGAGCCGATTCCTCACATGTTGTAAGAAAAAATACCGCCGTGTAGGACGCGAGAGACCAGTCGCCTGAATTAAATGGAATTATTGCGGCTTTTTTGCGTGCGCCAGTGGTCAAGATGTTTCATACCGATTCAATCGTGGGGAGTAACCGTTATGAGTGAACGCAGGGCGCTGTTGATTCTGCATGGCAAGCAGGCACTCAACGAGGCGGTTCGCGCCGCCGTCGAAGCAAAACGCAAACAAGGCTGGGAGTTGGCGGTACGTCTGACCTGGGAGGCCGGTGACGCTCAGCGCCTGGTGGAAGAGGCACTGGCGGGTGGCTATCGGCAGATCATCGCCGGGGGCGGTGATGGCACCTTGCGCGATATTGCTGAAGCCCTTGCGGCGCATGCGCACAAGGCCAGTCTGGTGCTGTTGCCGCTGGGCACGGCCAACGACTTTTCCCGTGCGGCGGGGATCCCGCTGGAGCCGGCCGAGGCGCTTGAGCTTCTGGATGTACCGCCGCGTGACATTGATCTGGGCGCTGTCGGCGGACAGATTTTCCTCAACATGGCGACCGGCGGTTTCGGTAGCCAGGTCACGGCCAATACGTCGGAGGATCTGAAAAAAGTGCTGGGCGGGGCCGCCTATCTGTTCACCGGTCTGTCGCGCTTCAGTGAGTTGCACGCGGCCTACGGCGAACTGCAGGGGCCGGACTTTCACTGGAGTGGCGAGCTGCTGGCGCTGGGGATCGGCAACGGCCGCCAGGCGGGTGGCGGACATGAGTTGTGTCCGCAGGCACTGGCCGATGATGGCCTGCTGGATATCAGCATTCTGCCGGCTCCGCAGGAGTTGGTGGGGACACTGAAGACCCTGCTAAGCGACGGTTTCGGCCTCGACAATATGTTTGTCCGGGCCCGCCTGCCCTGGGTCGAAATCAAGGTTGCCGAAGGCCTGAGCATCAATCTTGACGGCGAGCCGCTGGAGGGCGACAGCCTGCGCTTCGAGGCGCGCCCGGGAGCCTTGCGGGTGCACTTGCCCGAGCATTCGCCGCTGTTGGGCGGTAACCGCTCGATCAATCGTCCAGGCTGATAATCTGCTCGCGCACCGCGAACAGCACCAGGCCCGCCACATCGTAGATCTGCAGGCGCTTCATGATCTGCGAGCGGTGGGTTTCGACGGTCTTGATGCTCAGGCCCAGGCCGTTGGCGATCTCGCGGGTGGATTTGCCGCGTACGATCAACCGCAGGATTTCCAGCTGACGGGCCGTCAGGTTGTGAGAGTCGGCCACTTCCGGCTGGTTTTTCTGCGTGCGGGTCAGCGCCTGATTGATCACGGTGTGGGCGATCGCCGGGCTCAGGTAGCGCTCGTTGTTGCGCAGGGCTTCGAGGGCATGTTCCAGCTCGGTGGCCGTGGTGTCCTTGAGCAGATAACCATGTGCGCCGGACTCCAGCGCCTGCATGATCAACGCCGGATCGGTGTGCATCGACAGAATCAGCACCTTGCTTTGCGGGCGCACCCGCTTGAGCCGTTGCAGGGCTTCCAGGCCACCGGTTTCCTTCATCGAGATATCCAGCAGCACGATGTCGGGCGCCAGCTGCTCGACCATTTCAAGCAACTGCGAGCCATCGCTGGCTTCGCCAACGACCGCGTAACCGGGAATGTCGAGCACCAGAGCGCGCACGCCGGCCCTGATCAGCGAGTGGTCATCCACCAGAAGTAAGTTACAAGTCAACGCATAACCTTATTCGTACTGGCCCGTTCGAGTGCACGGGGCGCCCAGGGGAACAGTGCTTCGATTTGAGTGCCTTTGCCCGGCTCGCTGATGACGTTCAGCGTGCCGCCCAACTGTTCGATCCTTTCGGCCATCCCGGCCATCCCGCGTTGTCCTTCGCGACCCGGATCCGCGGCAGGCGCAAAGCCTTGGCCATCGTCGCTGATCAGCAGCGTCAGACCTTTTGGCAGGCGTTGCACGCGGATCAGCAGGTTGCTGGCCTGTGCGTGGCGCAGAATGTTGGTGACCGCTTCCTGAGCAATGCGAAAGGCGGCGACCGCCATTTCTTCCGGAATACCGTTGAGCCGCTGCTGGCAATCGAGGCTCCAGTGCACCGACGTGTTCGCCAGGGTCTTGAGCAGGTGCGCTCGCAGACTGGCTTCCAGCCCGAGACTGGTCAGTTGGCGCGGATTGAGAATGGCGGAAACGTCGCGCACCTTGTTGAGGGTTTCTTCAAGGGTGTCGCAGAGTGTCGAGCATTGCGCTTGCAAGTCGGGTGGCAGGCGTTTTTTCAGCCATTCGCTTTGCAGCTTGGCCGCTGTCAGTAACTGCCCGATGTCGTCGTGCAGTTCCCGGCTGAGACGGTGGCGTTCGTTTTCCTGGACTTCCAGCAAGCGGTCGGCGAGTTCCTGAGGCTGGAACTTGATCGATTTGCGCGACAGTCGATATTGCACCCAGACGCAAGCGGTGGCGGCGATATTCAGCAGCAACAACCCCAGAGAAAGTGGTGCCGAAAAACCATAGGTCAGCAGGCAGCCGACGGTGGCGGTGACACACAATACGAGTGTGAACCGGCGTGCATTTTCCCGGGACGGTGGCCATGTAGTGATTGACTTGAGGCTGGCGTACATAACGGATGGAGCCAATGGATGTTCGCTGCGGGTAGACCGGCCGGTGGCGGGCCGATCTCTGTCTGAAAATGCTGTCAATTATGTTGTTGGTTTTAACCAGGTTCAGTGAACGATGTTTGACCGCCAACTTCGGTGGGTGACTGTCAGTGAATCACTGTGCCATTAATTGAAAGCAACTAATGGCCGGCATAATACCACTTAAGATACCGTTGGTCGCGTTTGCCATATATGTCCAATGAGTCAGGAAAGACGCCATGTTGGACGTGGGTTCCATAATGGAAAAAAGGCGCTTTATTGTGTTCGACAGATATCGATGTTACTCGAAGTTGATCATTACTCGGACACAGGTAAACCCTGAGGCCGCGGGAAAATTTCCGCTGGTGTCAGGTGTGATTATTTAATTCGAATTGTCGCTGGCAGGTATGAACTATTCATTTGCGACATTCTGCGCGTCGGATCAATGACCTTGACGTGTTCAGGGCCAGCCCTGAATCAGGCCTGACGTTCCGAATAAGACATGAGTGGTAGCGTTCGAGTCGCCAGTGGCGGCCGAAATTCGCTCTGACCGACCTGGAATGCGAAGGCTTCGATCAGGGAGGTCTGTTCGCTGGTGTCCAGGCTCAACTGGCCGGTGTTGTGATCGACCAGTTCGATCTGCCAGGCCATCAGGGTGAAGCAGTCTTTGAGCGCATCCAGGGCCTGTGCATGCAGATCGACAGGATCCGGCGCGTGATCGAGCAGGCTGTGAATATGCAGGGAGAATTCGGAGATCGCCTCCAGTGCCAACGCTTCAGCCCGGCTCGCAAGTTTGAGCAGAGTACTGCGCATGCAGTCGATGGCGTCCTTGTCATTGCTGATCAGTTGCAGGTGGCTCAGGCATTCTTCGGACTTGGCCAGGAGCGTTTCAGCTTCGACGAGAAATTCGGGAAAGCGTTGTGCCCAGTCTTTACGGTCGATTGGCATGCTTATCTCCACAGCGTCATGTCTGATGAGGGAATGCCGTGTGTGTCGACGATCATGCACCGTCGGGAGATCGCGCCCCGCCGTGCAAGTGCACTGGCTGAGGTTTTCCAGAGGGTGGGGTTCCACTGACCTGCGATCGCACACAATAGCCTGACTCCGTTCATGCAATGAGAATGGCGTCACATTAATGGCTATTGGATATTGCGAACATCAGGTTGGGCCTGATTGTTACTAGGGGATTCCCTTACGCGCGGGAACCTGTGGCGCAAACCGTGGTCGCGCCAGAAGAGAATGTAGCAGATGAAAACACCAGGCCAGTAAACCATGATGTTAATGTGACATCAATGCCCGTATGTGGCATTTTGATGGTGAATTTTTTGGGGATCAAGAATCGCCATAAACAGCCGATAACCCCTCAATAGTGAATTCATCAGAACAAGCCCAGGAGTCATTGATGGCCGGCATTCTCGACACGGTAGACCAACGCACGCAACTGGTGGGTGAGAATCGCCTGGAAATTCTCATGTTTCGCCTGGCCGGACGCCAGTTGTTCGCGATCAACGTGTTCAAGGTTCAGGAAGTTCTGCAGTTGCCGAAGCTGACCCTGATGCCGCAGCGTCACCCGTTTGTCTGCGGCGTGGTCAACCTGCGTGGGCAGACGCTGCCGGTGATCGACCTGTCCCAGGCGATCGGCATGCGTCCGCTGGTGCCGGGCCCGAACAGCACCATCATCGTCACCGAGTACAACCGTTCGGTACAGGCTTTCCTCGTCGGTGGCGTGGACCGCATCGTCAATATGAACTGGGAAGCCATCCTGCCGCCGCCGACCAGCGCCGGACGCCAGCATTACCTGACCGCGATCAGCAAGGTCGACGATCAACTGGTGGAAATCATCGACGTCGAGAAAGTCCTCGCCGAAATCGTCCCGTACAACGCCAAGGTTTCGCGCGACAAGCTCGACGATCCGGTACTGGAGCGTGCCCGTGGCCGTGAAGTGTTGCTGGTGGACGACTCCAACGTCGCGCTCTCGCAACTGCGTGACACCCTCGGCCAGCTCGGGGTGAAAATGCACATCGCCAGCGATGGCCTGAAGGCGCTGAACATGCTCAAGGCCTGGGCCGATACCGGCGTGAACATGACCGACAAGCTACTGATGGTATTCACCGACGCGGAGATGCCGGAAATGGACGGCTATCGCCTGACCACCGAGATCCGCAACGACCCGCGCCTGCGTGGCCTGTATGTGGTGCTGCACACCTCGCTGTCCGGCAGCTTCAACGACTCGATGGTGAAGAAGGTCGGCTGCGACAACTTCCTCTCCAAGTTCCAGCCGGACAAACTGGTCGATGTGGTGCGTCAGCGTCTGATGCTCGATGAAGTGCCAGCCTGACCGCAAAGCCACGCCGCCCCTGTAGGAGCTGTCGAGTGAAACGAGGCTCTTTACAGCCAAAGTCAAAAGATCGCAGCGTGCCGCAGCTCCTACCTTGTCGTGCAGTGCTCGAACTCAGGCTTTGATTCGTCGATAAAGCTCGTATAGGGTGGCATTTTTGCCCATCAGGAAGCTGGACATGTTGCGTCTGAGCGCGCTCTATCGTTACCCGTTGAAATCCGGCAAGCCCGAGATTCTGCAATCGATTGGCCTGGACAAACTCGGCCTTGAAGGTGACCGACGCTGGATGCTCGTGGACGAGGCCAGCGGCCGCTTTCTGACGCAAAGAGCCGAGGCGAAAATGAGTCAGCTGTCGGCGCTGTGGAATGCGCAGGGCGGGCTGACCCTCAGTGCGCCGCAGCATGCCACGCTGGATATTCCTTTGCCGGAGGACGATGCCGAGTTGCGCGGCGTGACCATCTGGCGCGACACCCTGCGCGTACCGGATGCCGGGGATGACGCGGCCCGCTGGGTCAGCGATTTCATCGGCAAGCCGACCCGTCTGGTGCAGGTGCCACTTGATCGTGCGCGCATGACGCAGGCCGGTTATGGCCGCGAGGATGATCAGGTGGCATTCGCCGACGGTTTCCCGCTGCTGCTGATCGGCGAGGCATCGCTGCAGGATCTGGTGCAAAAGGTCGGACGACCGTTGGAGATGTTGCGGTTCCGACCGAATCTGGTGATCGAAGGCAGTACGGCGTTTGCCGAAGATGGCTGGAAGCGCATTCGTATCGGTGATGTCGAGTTCCGCGTGGTCAAGCCTTGCTCGCGCTGCATTCTGACCACCATTGATCCGCAAACCGGCGAACGCAGTGCTGATCGCGAACCGCTGGCAACCTTGCAGAAATACCGCGCCCAGGCCGATGGCGCGATGTTCGGGCAGAACCTGGTCAACGACAGCAATGGTCGTCTGGAAGTCGGAATGCCGGTGGAAATTCTCGAATAACCGAGGCCAGAAATGAAAAATGCCCGTGTCCATGGACACGGGCATTTTTTTGCACCGGGAAAAACCGTTGGCTTAGCCGCGGTATTCGCACAGGTAAGCGGTGTCAACGGCGACTTTCAGCTGGAACTTGCTGTTGGCCGGAACGTTGAACTGACTGCCGGCGGCGAAGGTTTCCCAGTCGCTGCTGTCCGGCAGTTTGACGGTCAGCGCACCGGAGACCACGTGCATGATCTCGCGCTGAGCGGTGCCGAATTCGTATTCGCCCGGGGCCATGACGCCGATGGTCGCCGGACCTTCAGCGGTGCCAAAAGCGATCGACTTGACGGTGCCGTCGAAGTACTCGTTGACTTTGAACATGGGCGATTCCTCTCGAAAAGGGCAAATAAGGGTTAAAAAGGGCCGGTCAGTATGCACAAGGCTCCCGGCGCCGTCACCTGCCCGGGGCGTGTCCGGCGAGTTCTCGCCCTGACTTCAGAGTGGCAAAACCAACGGCAACAACCGCGCGGTATTGCGCGCATCTTCCAGCGCCCGGTGCTGTTGCCCGCTGAACTGCATGCCGGCCAGTTGCAGCGCGCCGTTCAACCCTAATGGTCGCTCCAGGCGCCGGGCTTTGGCGAAGCGCTGTTTGAGGTTCATGTGCGGTACCCGGCTGAGCAGACTGTCGAGTTGCAGGCGCTGCCATTCCTGGAGCAACTGCTTGCGATCGTAATCGCCCCAACTGGCCCAGCCTTCGAGGCGCGTCTGATGTTGCCCAAGCCAGCGTTCAAACGCCGGCCAGACTTCGCTCAATGGCTGTGCGGAATCGATGTTGGCCTGGGTGATGTGCGTGAGTTCACGGCAAAACGGCGTCAGCAACGGCCGCCGGGTCGGTTTGACGAACCGCTGAAAGTGATCCTGCTCGCGACCGGCGCGATCGACCAGCGTCGCGCCGATTTCGATGATTTCCATTTCCGTAACCGGCCAGCCACCTTCATCTGTGGTGGCTTCCAGATCAATGACCAGCCAATGGGGCATCGCAGGTTTCCTGATTTACGCGTCCTGATAGATCAGAGCGTAGTCAAACCTTGCGTTTGCGCCTGGCGACTCACTCGACCTGCAACAGAACCTGACGATTTTTTACCTGATCGCCGACCTTGACCTGCACCCGCTTGAGCACGCCGTCGATGCCGGCCTTGAGCGGGTGCTCCATTTTCATTGCCTCCAGCACCACCAGCAACTGACCCTTGCTGACCGGACTGCCTTCGCTGACCAGCACGTCGACGATGGCACCGTCCATCGGCGCCTTCAGTGTCCCTGAGCTGACGCTGCTCTGACTGCTGATCAGCGCATGAGTTCGATCCTCCAGGCGCAGGTTGCCGGGGTGGGTGAACAGCCAGAGTTCTTCGCCATCGATCCGGTAAGCGTGACGTTGGCGCAGGCCGTCGACTTCCAGCGTCACCGAGCGTTCGTCGCACTCGATGACGGTCAGCGCCAGTGCGCGTTGCATCACGTTCACGGTGAAGCGGTTATCGCCGCCCGTGTGCAGTTGCACGCTCCAGTCCTGCTGTTCAAGCCCGAGGCGGCAATCGAGCGGTACGCCGACATTGTTGCGCCAGCCTTTGAGCGGCGCACGATGCGCCTGTGCGCCGGTCTGATAGAACAGCACGGCGGCAATCGCCAGTTCTTCGGCGCCGGGTGCGTAAGTCTGCAGGCAGGGATGGTCAGTGAAATACTGCGCGATGAACGCGGTGCTGAATTCACCGCTGATGAACTGCGGATGTTGCAGCAGGCTGACCAGCAAACGCTGGTTGCTCTGGACGCCGAGCAGCACGCTGTCCTGCACCGCGCGCAACAGCTTGCGGCGCGCCTCTTCGCGGGTGGCGCCGTGGGCGATCAGTTTGCCGAGCATCGGATCATAGAACGGGCTGACCCACTGACCTTCGCCCAAGCCGTGATCGATCCGCGCGCCCGGACTGACTGCCGGTTCCCAGGCCTGTACACGACCGGTCTGCGGCAGGAAATTCTGCGTCGGATCTTCGGCATACAAGCGCACTTCCATGGCGTGGCCGTTCAGCGTGATCTGTTCCTGAGTCAGCGGCAGCGGCTGCCCCTCGGCGACGGCCAGTTGCCAGGCGACCAGATCCTGCCCGGTGATCAACTCGGTCACCGGATGCTCGACCTGCAGACGCGTGTTCATTTCCAGAAAGTAGAATTGCCCTCGGGCATCGAGCAGAAACTCGACGGTGCCGGCACCGACGTAATTCACCGCGCGGCCAGCCTTCAATGCCGCTTCGCCCATCGCCTCGCGCAACTCGCGGGTCATCACCGGGCAGGGTGCTTCCTCGATGACTTTCTGATGGCGGCGCTGCACCGAGCAGTCGCGCTCGCCGAGATAGATCAGGTTGCCGTGACGGTCGCCGAACAGTTGCACTTCGACGTGTCGCGGTTCGATCAGCGCCTGCTCGAGGATCAGCTCGTCACTGCCGAAACCGTTCAGCGCTTCGGAGCGGGCGGTGCGCAATTGCGCTGGTAAATCTTCGCTGCTGTGCACCAGACGCATGCCACGCCCGCCGCCGCCGGCACTGGCCTTGATCATCAACGGGTAGCCGATGCGCTCGGCTTCGCGCAACAACGTTGCGTCGTCCTGCGCGGCACCTTGATAGCCGGCGATGCAGGGAACACCAGCGTCGAGCATGGCGATTTTCGACAGGCGCTTGCTGCCCATCAGTTCGATCGCCTCAGCACTCGGGCCGATAAAGGTCAGGCCGGCCTCTGCGCAGGCGCGGGCGAAGCCGGCATTCTCCGAGAGGAAGCCGTAGCCGGGGTGGATCGCGTCGGCACCGCTACGCCGGGCGGCGTCGAGGATTGCCGGGATGTTCAGGTAAGACTGCTGCACCGGAGCCGGGCCGATGTTCACCGCTTGATCGGCCATCTGCACGTGCAGGGCATCGGCGTCGGCATCGCTGAATACGGCGACGGTGCGATAGCCGAGGGCCTGGGCGGTGCGCTGGATGCGGCAGGCGATTTCACCGCGGTTGGCGATCAGGATTTTGTGGATGGCGGGCATGGCTGTTCCCTCGGAATTTGCGGTGTCGGTGCTGGCCTCTTCGCGAGCAAGCTCGCTCCCACATTTGGAACGCTTTCCGTCTGTGGGAGCGAGACCGATCGCGAAGCTGCTAAGGCGCCCACGTCGGTTTACGCTTTTGCACGAAGGCCATGGTGCCCTCGATCCCTTCGGCCCCGCTCACCGCTTCGCTGAACCAACGCGCCGCATCATCCAGCAATTCATTCGAGGGCTGCCCGGCACTGGCGAGCAGCAGTTTTTTCGTCGCCGCGTTCGCTTCCGGTGCGCAGCACAGCACATGATCGAGCACTTCATCGAGGCGCTCGGCCAGTGCCTGCGGATCCTGCTCGACGAAATGCACCAGCCCCAGCCGCCGCGCCTGATGGCCATCGAAGCGCGCGGCGGTCAGTGCCAGTCGGCGGGTTTCGGTCAGGCCGATGCGTTGCACCACAAACGGGGCGATCTGTGCCGGCAGCAAGCCAAGGCTGGTTTCCGGCAGACCGAACTGCGCCTGATGATCGGCCATGGCGATATCGCTGACACACGCCAAACCGAATCCGCCGCCCAGCACTGCGCCCTGCAGCACGGTGATCAGCACTTGCGGTGCGTGCTGCGCTTCTTGCAGCAGCGCGCCGAAAGCGCGGTTCAACTCGCGATAGGCATCGGCGCCCTGGGCGCGGGCATTGGCCATGTCCTTGATGTCGCCACCGGCGCAGAAATGCCCGCCGGCACCGCTGAAGACCAGAGCGCGAACACCGCGGTCATCACGCACTGCCGCCAGCACCGCACGCAGTTCGCTGACCATCTGCAGGCTCATCGCATTGCGGCTGTCCGGGCGATTGAGGGTGATGTGCAGCACGCCGCCGTGCTGTTCCAGCAACAGCGTCTGGCAATCGGGCAGGGGGCTCATTTCTTTTTCCCCGGCAGGATGCCCATGAGTTTGCAGATGATCCCCAGCATGATTTCGTCGGCGCCGCCGCCAATCGATACCAGCCGCACGTCGCGATAGGCGCGGGCCACCGGGTTGTCCCACATGAAGCCCATGCCGCCCCAATATTGCAGGCAACTGTCGCTGACTTCACGGCCGAGACGGCCGGCCTTGAGTTTGGCCATCGACGCCAGGCGCGTGACGTCCTGACCTTTCACATATTGCTCGGTGGCCTGATAGACCAGCGCTCGCAGGCATTCGATTTCGGTCTGCAATTCGGCGAGACGGAAGTGGATCACCTGATTGTCGATCAGCGCATTGCCGAAAGTCTTGCGCTCCTTGCAGTACTCGATGGTGCTGTCGACGCAATACTCTAGACCCTTGATCATGTTCGCCGCGCCGAACAGGCGTTCTTCCTGGAACTGCAGCATCTGCATCATGAACCCGGCGCCTTCGTGGCCGATGCGGTTGCGCTGCGGCACACGCACGTTGTCGAAAAACACCTGGGCGGTTTCCGAGCTGCGCATGCCGAGCTTGTCCAGGTGCGAGCTGAGGCTGATCCCCGGGGTGTTCATCGGCACCATGATCAGCGACTTGTTGATGTGCGGCTTGTCGTCCGAGGTGTTGGCCAGCAGGCAGATGAAGTCGGCACTCGGTGAATTGGTGATCCACATCTTGCTGCCGTTGATCACGTAGTCGTCGCCGTCCTTGCGCGCGCTGGTCTTGAGCCCGGCGACGTCGGAGCCGGCACCGACTTCCGAGACGCCAATGCAACCGACCTGCTCGCCGGTAATCGCAGGACGGAGGAATTCGTCGCGCAATTCATCGGAGCCGAAGCGGGCCAGCGCCGGGGTGCACATGTCGGTCTGTACGCCGATCGACATCGGAATACCGCCGCAATGAATGGTGCCGAACTCTTCGGCGGCGACAATCGAATAGCTGTAGTCGAGGCCCATGCCGCCGAATTTTTCCGGCTTGGAAATCCCCAGCAGACCGAGATCGCCGGCCTTGCGGAAAATCTCGTGGATCGGAAAGCGTCCGGCCTTTTCCCATTCATCGACGTGCGGGTTGATTTCGTGCTCGACGAATTGGCGGACGGTGCGGCGCAGTGCTTCGTGTTCCGGGGTGAAGATCATTTTTATTGTTCTCCTTGGGATCCGTGGCAGTCAGAAGCGGCTGACGCCGAAGCTGTTGGGTTGCAGCGTGCGGATGTCGGCTTCGTGGCAGATATCCAGCAGATAACCGAGCAGGGTGCGCGTATCGCGTGGGTCGATCAGGCCGTCGTCCCACAGGTTGGCGCTGCCGTAGAGCGCGGTGGACTGGCTGTCGAGTTTCTGCGCGGTGACCTGTTCGAGCATGTCGAGCATTTTCGGATCCGGCACCAGGCCTTCCTTGAGCTGTTTGGCCTCGGTGACGATGCGCAGCACCTTGCCGGCCTGCGCGCCGCCCATCACTGCGGTGCGGCTGTTGGGCCAGGCGAAGATGAAACGTGGATCGAGACCGCGTCCGCACATCGCATAGTTGCCGGCACCGTAGGAACCACCGACGACCATCGTCAGTTTAGGCACGCGTGCGTTGGCCACCGCTTGAATCAGTTTCGAGCCGTGTTTGATCACGCCTTGCTGCTCGGACTCGGTGCCGACCATGAACCCGGTGGTGTTGTGGAAAAACAGCAATGGCGTCTGGCTCTGATCGCACAGTTGAATGAACTGCGCGGCCTTGCTCGCCCCGGCCGGCGTGATCGGGCCGTTGTTGCCGATCAAACCGCAGGCGCGGCCGTGGATTTTCAGTTGGCCGCACACGGTCTGTTGATCGAACTCGCCCTTGAATTCAAGGAACTCCGATTCGTCGGCAATCCGCGCAATGATTTCGCGCACGTCGTAGGGCTTCTTCGGGTCATCGGGAATCAGCCCGAGCAGTTCGTCGATCGGGTAGAGCGGCTCTTTGTATTGCGGCTCCGGCAGCCACGGCAGCTGTTCGTTCCACGGCAGCATGCGCAGGATTTCGCGTACCAGGCGCACGCCATCGGCGTCGTTCTCGGCCAGGTACTCGGCGGTGCCGGCGACCTGCGCGTGCATCTCGGCGCCGCCCAACTCCTCGTCGGTGGCGACTTCGCCGGTCGCGGCTTTGAGCAGCGGCGGCCCGGCGAGGAACAGCTTGGCTTTGCCGCGCACCACCACCACGTAATCCGACAGCCCCGGTTGATAGGCGCCGCCCGCCGTCGCCGAGCCGTGCACTACGGTGATTTGCGGCAGACCCATGGCCGACATCCGCGCCTGATTGGCAAAGCTGCGCGCACCTTCGACGAAAATTTCGGCAGCGTAGTTGAGGTTGGCGCCACCGCTTTCGGCGAGGGTGATCACCGGCAGTTTGTTTTCCAGGGCGATCTGTTGCAGGCGCAGGGACTTTTTCAGGCCGGTGGGGGAAATGGTGCCGCCCTTGATCGCGCTGTTATTGGCCACCACCATCGCCCGTATTCCCGACACGTAACCGATGCCGGCGATCAGACCGCCACCGGCAGCGCTGCCATCCTTGTCGTCGTGCAGTTTGTAGCCGGCCAGGCTCGCCAGTTCGAGGAACGGTGCGCCGGGGTCGAGCAGCAGGTTCAGGCGTTCACGGGGCAGCAGTTGCCCGCGCTTGTCGAATTTCGTCTTGGCTTCGGCAGCCTTGTTCAGCAGGTTCTGTTCCAGTTGCTGGACGTGCTCGATGGCCGCGAGCATCGCCGCGCAATTGCGGGCGAAAGCTTCACTGTGCGGATCGAGTTGGGACTGGATCTGCGGCATGGCTTACTCCTTGTCCTTGAGCACGTCGGGCAGGTACGCCCGATGGAAACCGTTGAACGACTCGCTGTGGCTGGCCTTGTGCAACGGCCATGCGCGGCTGCCAAGACTGGCCGCGCCATCGATTTTCAAGGTGCTGCCGCTGATGAACGCCGCCGCTGGACTGAGCAGGAAAACGATCGCCGCACTGACTTCCGATTCGGTGCCAATGCGCTTGAGCGGTACGTGTTCGCGCAGCGTCGGAATCACCGCTTTGAACGCGCCTTCATAAGTGTCCATGCCGCTGGACGCGATCCAGCCCGGCGCCACCGCATTGACCCGCACCCCGGCGTAACCCCACTCGAACGCGGCGGTCTTGGTGAAGTTGTCCATCCCCGAGCGTGCCGCGCCCGAGTGGCCCATGCCGGGCATGCCGCCCCACATGTCGGCGAGCATGTTGACGATGCTACCGCCGTGCTTGCTCATCGACTGGTTGAACACTTCACGAGCCATCAGGAAGCCGCCGACCAGATTGGTGCGCAACACGGTTTCGAAACCTTTCTGATTGATCGAGGCCAGTGGCGACGGGTACTGGCCGCCGGCATTGTTGACCAGACCGTGGATCGGCCCGTGTTCGGCGATCAGTTCGGCAATCAGTGCCTTTACCGCGTCTTCGTCACGGATGTCGCAGGCTTGCCAGTGAGCGCTGCCACCGTCTTCGGCGATTTCGGCGGCGACCTTTTGCAGTTTTTCCGGCTTGCGCCCGACCAGCAGCACAGTGGCGCCGAGCGCAGCCAGTTCATGCGCGGTGCAACGCCCGATGCCGCTGCCGCCACCGGTGACGATGATGGTCTGGCCGCTGAACAGATCGGCTTTGAAAATCGATGCGTAAGCCATGAAGCCCAACCTCTAGTCGAGTTGTTCGGCGATGCTCTGCGGCACCGGGATCTGGATTTCCAGCAGTTGCTGGGCGAAGGCTTTGCCCTGTGGATCGATACGCAGACTTGCCACACCACCGCCACCGAGGGCGTTCTCCAGTAGAAAATTCAGGCTGTGGGTGCCGGGCAGATACCAGCGTTCGACCCGACCGTGAATCGGGTCCAGTACATGGCGCATCCAGTCGACGATCACTGCCGGAGTCAGCGCTTCGGCGATCCATGGCAGGTATTCCGGTCGACGCGGCAGGACGCCGATGTTGCTGTGGTTGCCCTTGTCACCGGAGCGCGCCACCGCCAGTTTCACCAACGGCACACTGGCGTCGGCGCGGCCCTGGGGTTTGGGTGGCTGGTCGGGGGTTGGCAGGTCATGGCTGTCAAGCGGCATCTGCGCGGGGAGGGCGCAGGGATGTTGTTCACCGGCCATGTCGATGTGCAGGGTGCAGGCCGTTTTTTCAATCAGGAACGAGAACAGGCGGATCAGCGGGTAAACCGTCGGCCGTCCGCCGACGATACCGGTCAGTCCCGGTGCCATGCCGGTGGCGGCCTGGGCGATTTCCCGGGAGAACAGCACCAGCGCCGGTTTCAGCGAATGGCGCACGGCGAGTTTGATCACCACCTCGCGGCTGTCGCGACGCTGGCCGTGAGGGCCGTAAGTGGCTTCGCTGCCGAGCAGTTCGATATTGACTTCGCTGTAGGGCGGCCAGCCGCGCTGGCTGAACATTTCCGAGGTCTTGTCGATGATTGCCTGGCTCACGCGCCGCGCCTTGTCCACCGCATCGATGCCGGCGATCAGGCAACTGGCGGTGCAGCGAAAACCGTCCGGGTACGTGGCACTGACCTTGTATTTATCGCTGGATGGCAGGCCTTTGGCACCGTGGACATGCACGGCGTTTTTGCCTTGTTGCTGCAGTTTCACCTGAGTGAAATCGCAGACCACATCCGGCAACAGATAGGCCTGTGGATCACCGATTTCATAAAGCATCTGCTCGCCAACGGTCAGTGGCGTAACGAGACCGCCGGAGCCTTCGGGTTTGCTGACGATGAACTGGCCGTCGGCGCTGACTTCGACGATGGGAAAACCGATGTGTTCGTAATCCGGCACGTCGCGCCAGTCGGTGAAATTGCCCCCGGTGCATTGCGCGCCGCATTCGATGATGTGCCCGGCCAGCGCGGCCTGGGCCAGTTTGTCGTAGTCGTGCCAGGCCCAGCCGAACTCATGCACCAGCGCCGCGCTGACCACCGCGCTGTCGACCACCCGGCCGGTAATGACGATGTCGGCGCCCAGGCGCAGAGCCTCGACGATGCCCGGCGCGCCGAGGTAGGCGTTGGTGGAGACGCACATCGGCGGCAGCGGCGCGCCGTTAAACATTTCGTGGATGCCCTGGACGGTGAGTTGCTTGAATTGCAGTTGCAGGTCATCGCCGAGCAACACGGCGATTTTCAGGCTGACCCCGGCCTTGTCGCAGGCAGCCTGCAAGGCGGCGGCACAGGCTTTCGGATTGATCCCGCCAGCGTTGCTGATCACGCGAATCTTCTGTTCGGCCAGTTGCGGCAGCAGCGGGGCGAGCACCTCGACGAAGTCCCCGGCGAATCCGGCCTGCGGGTCCTTCATGCGCGCGCCGGCCATGATCGACAGGGTGATTTCGGCGAGGTAATCGAACACCAGATAATCCAGCTGCCCGCCGGCCACAAGTTGTGCGGCGGCGGTCGAGGTGTCTCCCCAGAATGCGCTGGCGCATCCGATGCGGACGGTGGTTGGCATTTTTATCTCCGACTCAGGGACCTGCAACAGAAGTGTCTGGAGGCTACCAAGCAAGCGCTTGGTTTGTAAACAGCTGAAATATCTTCTGCCCAAGCGCTTGCTTGGTTGCGGTCCCGGGCTTAAATTGCGCGCAACCCTGCGTGTTCAGGGGGCAACAGACTGATCGACTGTAGGAGAGAACGGGTGGACGAGCAAAAAGCCCTGAGGGTCATGCGCGAACTGGTCGACCAGGGCCAGTTGACCGACCCTGACAGCGCCCGCGGCAAACTGCTGCAAGTGGCCGCTCACCTGTTCCGCAACAAAGGCTACGAGCGCACCACGGTGCGTGATCTGGCGGGGGCGGTAGGGATCCAGTCCGGAAGCATTTTTCATCACTTCAAGAGCAAGGATGAAATCCTCCGGGCGGTGATGGAAGAAACCATCCGCTACAACACCGCGCTGATGCGCGCCGCGCTGGCCGAAGCCAGCAACGTGCGCGAACGGGTGCTGGCGCTGATTCGCTGCGAGTTGCAGTCGATCATGGGTGGCAGCGGCGAAGCCATGGCGGTGCTGGTCTACGAATGGCGCTCGCTGTCCGAAGACGGTCAGGCCAAGGTGCTGGCATTGCGCGATGTCTACGAAGACATCTGGCTGCAGGTGCTGGGCGAAGCCAAGGAGGCCGGCTTCATCCGTGGCGATGTATTTGTAACCCGACGTTTTCTCACTGGCGCGTTGTCCTGGACCACCACCTGGTTCCGTGCCGGCGGCAGCCTGAGCCTTGATCAGTTGGCCGATGAAGCACTGATTCTGGTGCTCGAAGAGCGTTAACCCACGTTCCAACAGGTCAGGAAACTGGCTAACTGGGCGAAACCGCCTAGCTTGAATGCATTGATCGGTATTTTTTCGGGGAGTGGGGTGTTTTGAAGTCTTCGCCAATTCGGACGGCCACGGGTCTGATACTCGTCGCGCTGACGGCATTTTCAGGGTTGCCTGCGCAGGCGGCGCAACTGGTTCGAGTGGGCGCCGCGCACTTTCCGCCTTACACCATCCGCCCGGAAAGCGGTGCTGACACCGGTCTGCTGCCGGAATTGGTCGAAGCGCTGAATGCGTTGCAGACGGAGTATCAGTTTGTCCTGGTACCGACTTCGATTCCCCGGCGCTTCGGCGACCTGAAGGAAGGTCGCACCGACATGGCGATTTTCGAAAACCCGGAATGGGGCTGGAAGGATATTCCACACACCACGGTCGATATGGGGCTGGAAGATGCCGAGATTTTCGTCGCGCAACGCAAAGATGCTCGCCAGGAGAACTACTTCGCCGATCTGAAGGGCAAGCGCCTGGCGCTGTACAGTGGATATCACTATGAGTTCGCCAACTTCAATGCCGATCCCAAATACCTGGCTGATACGTTCAATGCCTCGCTGACCTATTCCCACGACAGCAACTTGCTGATGGTCCTGCGCGGGCGGGCCGACATAGCCCTGGTGACGCGCTCGTACCTGTTCGATTATCTGAAGCGCAACGAAAAGGTCAAAGACGAGCTGCTGGTGTCGCAGCGCATCGATCAGATCTACCACCATTACGCGATTCTGCGCCCGAACGCACCGATCACCGGCGAGGCGTTCAGCAAGTTGCTGCAGGGTTTGCGCGACAACGGCCAGATGCTGAAGATCTTCGATCCGTACAAAATAGCCGTGGTGCCGGTGCCGCACTCCTGAGCAATTTTCGCCCCGGCGGCTAAATTTCCCCCCTCGGCTCACGTCCCATCGTTAACTGTCGACGATTATCGTGAGCCCGACCCATGTCCAATCTGAATGACCTGACTGCCCTGGCCTTGCCTTCGGGCAGCCAATTGGTAGCCGATGCCACCGAAAGCCGTCTGTGCCTGAGCCTGGATGGGCAACCGCTGATTCGCCTGCGCCTGGATCGCCAGGCCAAAGGCCCGATCCAGCTCGACGAGCGTTATGCGCTGCCTGTGGGCCAGGCGCTGTGGGCGGCTTGTTACTGGCTGTTCGCCCGTGATCCGGACTGCCGACAATTGGTCTGGCAACTCGATCAGCCACCCACCGAAGCGTTGCTCAGCGGCCTGCTGGTGAACACCGATGTGGCTGGCGAATACCGCTGCGAACGCACCCTGTTCTGGCAGTTGCCACAACCCTGGCTGGGCACCTCGCTGACGGGCAGCTACCCGCAACAAATGGTGATCAGCCAGGGCAAGCGCCATCCGCTGCGTCCGGTCAAGCCGCGCGGTGAAGTCTATCGACGTTTCGATGCACGCCTCGGGGCGTGGATTTCCCTGCGCACGGTGGAGATCGAGCAGGATCTGGCGCGGTTCAATCGCTGGCAGAACAGTCCGCGGGTCGCCAGTTTCTGGCAGGAGGAGGGCAGTCTTGAGCAGCATCGCGAATACCTCGGCAAGCTCGACGCTGATCCGCACACCCTGACGCTGATCGGGTGTTTCGACGATCAGCCGTTTGCCTACTTCGAAGCCTACTGGGCCAAGGAAGATCGGATCGCGCCGTTCTACGACGCGGACAATTACGACCGAGGCATTCACATGCTGGTGGGAGAGGAAAATCACCGTGGCCCGCACAAGGTCGCGAGCTGGTTGTCGGCGCTGGTGCACTATCTGTTTCTGGATGATCCGCGTACCCAGCGCGTGGTCGCCGAACCGCGTGCCGACAACGCGAAGATGATCGGCCACATGCAGAACCAGTGCTTCCACTGCGAGAAGGAATTCGACTTTCCGCACAAGCGTGCGGCGTTGATGATTCTGGGGCGTGAGCGGTTTTTTGATCGGTGCAAGCTGGCGTAAAAGCCAAAGATCGCAGCCTTCGGCAGCTCCTACACGAAATGTATTCCTCTGTAGGAGCTGCCGCAGGCTGCGATCTTTTTTTCTGCGATGAACCGGGCTTAACGACGCCCCATCGAGGCCGCATCCCCGCGACTGCCCGACACCTTGCGGCAATGCACCAGCGCATCACGAATCATGAAGTTGACCAGGGTCGGCGAGACGCCGAGTTCCTTGGCGATGTCCTTTTGCGGCACCCCGTGCAGGCGGTACATCTCGAAGGCGTAACGGGTGCGGCTGGGCAGTTCGGTCAGCGCGTCGGCGATGTGTTCCAGCGTCGAGAAATTGATGTGCGAGGTTTCCGGCGATGCGCCCTGAATGACCACGTTCAACCCTTCCTCTTCCGGGCCTGCGTATTTCTGCTCCAGCGCCTGTTTGCGGTAGTGATCGATGGCGAGGTTGCGCACGATCTGGAACAGGTAACTCAATTGCGCCTTGATCGACGAAGTGATCGGCGGGGCCGACTGCAAGCGGAAGAACGCATCTTGAACCACGTCTTCGGCGCGCGAACGGCAGCCGGTAATGCGCGCTGCAATCTTCACCAGAATCAGTCGATTGTCGACAAAAGCCTGAAGTAGCGGTGAATCGCACCTGCTTGTGGATACTTGTTCCGTCATGGAAATCACCTTGCTGCCAATAGGTTAGTGGGACGCCGGGGGACGAGGCCGTCCTACACATCGAGCGACAAATTATGTTGAATGATAATGATTGTCAATTGAGAAAGAGAACTAATGCTCCGTAAAGGTGCGAATCGAGAACTGCGACACACCGCCACACCCCAGCCCCGTTGGCGATCCAGCCTGTCGACTAATTATTTCAAGACGTCATCCGTTCTCATTGGTGAATGGTTCCGGGTATCGAGCCCCGGCCAGACAGCATTCCGCAGCCTTGCGCGGTCGGCACAGACCGCGCCCTGCACGCCCTCGACCGGCGTGACGCAGCAACCCGATTCCACTAGCAAGCCGAATTCAGGCAGGAAACCTCATGACCGACGCGTTCGAACTCCCCAGCACTCTGGTCCAAGCCCTCCAGCGCCGTGCGGCACAGACGCCGGATCGCCTGGCCCTGCGCTTTCTCGCCGAAACCGAGGAGCAGGGCGTGGTGCTCAGTTATCGCGAACTGGATCAACGCGCGCGCACCATTGCTGGCGCATTGCAGGCCCAGGCTGAGTTCGGTGATCGCGCGGTGCTGCTGTTTCCCAGCGGTCCGGATTACGTCGCGGCGTTCTTTGGTTGCCTGTATGCCGGGGTGATTGCGGTGCCGGCCTATCCGCCGGAGTCCGCCCGGCGCCATCATCAGGAGCGCCTGCTGTCGATCATTGCCGACGCCGAACCGCGTCTGCTGCTGACCAGTGCCGATCTGCGCGATGCCTTGCAGCAAATCGACGGCGCGCCACCGTTGCTGTGCGTCGATACTCTCGACAACGCCCTGGCCGAGCGCTGGGTCGAACCGACTTTGCCCGCAAACCACATCGCCTTCCTGCAATACACCTCCGGCTCCACTGCGCTGCCCAAGGGCGTGCAGGTCAGCCACGGCAATCTGGTGGCCAACGAGCTGCTGATCCGCCACGGTTTCGGCATCGACGTGAACCCCGACGACGTGATCGTCAGCTGGCTGCCGCTGTACCACGACATGGGCCTGATCGGCGGATTGCTGCAGCCGATTTTCAGCGGCGTGCCGTGCATTCTGATGTCGCCGGCGTACTTCCTCGGTCGCCCGTTGCGCTGGCTTGAAGCGATCAGCCAATACGGCGGCACCATCAGCGGCGGGCCGGATTTCGCCTACCGCTTGTGCAGCGAGCGGGTCAGCGAATCGGCGCTGGAGCGCCTCGACCTGAGCCGCTGGCGCGTGGCCTATTCCGGCTCCGAACCGATCCGTCTCGATACCCTCGAGCGCTTCGCCGAGAAGTTCACCCCGTGCGGCTTCAGCGAAGACAACTTCATGGCCTCCTATGGCCTGGCCGAGGCGACCCTGTTCGTCGCCGGCACACCGCGTGGCACGGGCATTCCTGCGCTGCGCGTCGATGATCAGGCGCTGGCGCAAAACCGCGCCGAGCCGGGCGACGGCAGCCCGATCATGAGTTGCGGCATCAGCCAGCCGGAGCATGCGGTGCTGATCGTCGAGCCGAACAGCCTGCAAGAACTCAATGACAATGCGGTCGGCGAAGTCTGGGCCGCCGGCCCGAGCATCGCCCACGGCTACTGGCGCAACCCCGAGGCCAGCGCCAAGACCTTCGTCCAGCACGCCGGTCGCACCTGGTTACGCACCGGTGACCTGGGTTTTATCCGCGACGGTGAACTGTTCATCACCGGGCGCCTGAAAGACCTGCTCATCGTGCGCGGCCACAACCTCTATCCGCAGGACATCGAAAAGACGGTCGAGAACGAAGTGGAGGTGGTACGCAAGGGGCGTGTCGCGGCATTCGCGGTCAATCAGGACGGTGAAGAGGGCATCGGCATCGCCGCGGAAATCAGCCGCAGCGTGCAGAAAATCCTGCCACCCGAAGCGTTGATCAAAGCCATTCGCCAAGCGGTCGCCGAAGCGTACCAAGAGGCACCGAGCGTGGTGGTGCTGCTCAATCCGGGCGCGTTGCCGAAGACCTCCAGCGGCAAGCTGCAACGCTCGGCGTGCCGCAATCGTCTGGCCGATGGCAGCCTCGACAGCTACGCGGTGTTCCCCTCCGCCGAGCTGCAAAGTACCGAATCGACCCTGGCGGCTTCCGAACTGGAAGCGCTGATCGGCAAGATCTGGGCCGAGCAACTCAACCTCAAACAGGTCGGTGCCGACGACCACTTCTTCCTGCTCGGCGGCAACTCGATTGCGGCAACTCAGGTGATCGCCAAGGTACGCGAAGAACTGGGTCTTGAGCTGAACCTGCGCCTGTTGTTCGAAGCCCCGACCCTGTCCGCGTTCGCCGCTGCAGTCGCGCAGCAGCAACAGGACGGCGGCAGCGCCCAAGGCGCAATCAACACCTTGTCGCGCGGCGAAGCACTGCCGCAATCGCTGGCGCAAAACCGGCTGTGGATCACTTGGCAACTCGACCCGCAAAGTAGCGCCTACAACATTCCCGGCGCCCTGCGTCTGCGTGGCGAGCTGGACGAAGAGGCGTTGCGCGCCAGCTTCCAGCAACTGATCGAGCGCCACGAATCGCTGCGCACGCGCTTTTTCGAGCGTGACGGTGTGGCGTTGCAACAAGTCGACGCCGCACCTCAATTCAATCTGCAACTGATCGACATCAGCGACCTGCCGGCGCACGAGCGTGAAGCCCGCGCGCAACAGATCCGCGAAGACGAGGCGCGCACTCAGTTCGATCTGGAAAAAGGCCCGCTGCTGTGGGTGACGCTGGTGCGTCTCGACGACGAAGATCATCAGTTGCTGGTGACGCTGCATCACATCATCGCCGACGGCTGGTCGCTGAACGTGCTGATCGACGAATTTTCGCGCCTGTACGCTGCGGCATCCCAAGGCCAACGCGCCGAACTTGCGCCATTGCCGACCCAATATGCCGACTACGGCAGCTGGCAGCGTCAGTGGCTGGCGCAAGGCGAGGGCGAGCGGCAACTGGCCTACTGGAAAGCCCGACTGGGCGACGAACATCCGGTGCTGGAACTGGCCACCGATCATCCGCGTTCGGCCAAACAATTGCACAGCGCCGCGCGCCACAGTGTGCGCCTTGGTGTCAGCCTCAGCGACGCGATCAAGCAGACCGCGCAGGCGCATCAATCGACACCATTCATGCTGTTGCTTTCGGCTTTCCAAAGCCTGCTGCACCGCTACAGCGGTCAGCGCGATATCCGTATCGGCATCCCCAACGCCAACCGTCCACGCCTGGAAACCCAGGGCCTGATCGGCTTCTTCATCAACACTCAGGTGCTGCGTGCCGAGGTTGATTCACGGCTGTCGTTTATCGAGTTGCTGGCACAAACCCGCGAGGCCGCGCTCGGCGCTCAGGCCCATCAGGATCTGCCGTTCGAGCAACTCCTTGAAGCGTTCCCGCAGGCCCGTGAACAAGGTCTGTTCCAGGTCATGTTCAACCACCAGCAACGCGACTTGAGTGCGCTCAAGCGTCTGCCGGGTCTGCTCGCCGAAGAACTGCCGTGGCACAGCCGCGAAGCCAAGTTCGACCTGCAACTGCACAGCGAAGAAGATCGCAACGGGCGCCTGACCTTGTCCTTCGACTACGCCGATGAACTGTTCGACGCGGCGACTATCGAGCGTCTGGCCGAACATTTCAGCAACCTGCTGCGCGCCGTCTGCGAGCAACCGCAACAGGCAATCGGCGACCTGCCATTGCTCACTCCGTGCGAGCAGGAACAGCAACAGGCATGGAGCGTCGCCCCGTGTACCCCGGCGCAACAATGGCTGCCGGAGCTGCTCAACGAACAGGCGCGGCAGACGCCGGAACGCACCGCGCTGGTATGGGACGGAGGTAGCCTCGACTTCGCCGAATTGCACGCCCAGGCCAACCGCCTCGCGCACTATCTGCGCGACAAAGGCGTCGGTCCGGATGTGTGCGTGGCGATCGCAGCCGAGCGTTCGCCGCAACTGCTGATCGGCCTGCTGGCGATCATCAAGGCCGGTGGCGCCTATGTGCCGCTGGACCCGGACTATCCGGCCGATCGTCTGGCTTACATGCTCAGCGACAGCGGCGTCGAATTGCTGCTGACCCAGACCGCATTGCTCGACCGCCTGCCGGCCAGCGACGGCGTCAGCGTGATCGCGATGGACGCGTTGCACCTGGAAAACTGGCCGAGCCAGGCACCGGGCCTGCACCTGCACGGCGACAACCTCGCCTACGTGATCTACACCTCTGGCTCCACCGGGCAACCGAAAGGCGTCGGCAACACCCACGCCGCGTTGGCCGAACGGCTGCAGTGGATGCAGAACAGCTATCGCCTGAATGACAGCGACGTGCTGATGCAAAAGGCGCCGATCAGTTTCGACGTGTCGGTGTGGGAGTGCTTCTGGCCGCTGATCACTGGCGCGCGTCTGTTGATCGCCGGCCCCGGTGAACACCGCGATCCGCATCGCATCGCGCAACTGGTGCAGGAATACGGCGTGACCACGCTGCACTTTGTGCCGCCGCTGCTCGCGCTGTTCATCGACGAGCCGCTGAGCGCCGAATGCACCAGTTTGCGCCGGGTGTTCTCCGGCGGTGAAGCGTTGCCGGCGGAACTGCGCAACCGCGTGCTGGCGCAGCTGCCGGCGGTGCAACTGCACAACCGTTACGGCCCGACCGAAACCGCGATCAACGTCACCCATTGGCACTGCACCAGCGCCGATGGCGAGCGTTCGCCGATTGGCCGGCCGCTGGGCAACGTGATTTGCCGAGTGCTCGACGCCGATCTCAATCCCGTGCCGGCCGGTGTGCCGGGTGAGCTGTGCATCAGCGGCATCGGTCTGGCCCGGGGTTACCTCGGTCGCCCGGCGCTGACGGCCGAGCGCTTTGTGGTCGACCCACTGGGCGAGCAGGGCGCACGCCTGTACCGCACCGGTGACCGTGCACGCTGGACCGCTGACGGCGTGATCGAATACCTCGGACGTCTCGATCAGCAGGTCAAACTGCGTGGCTTCCGCGTCGAGCCGGAAGAAATCGAAGCGCGCCTGCTGGCGCAAAACGGCGTCGCCCAGGCCGCGGTGCTGGTGCGCGAAACCGCAGCCGGCGCGCAATTGATCGGCTACTTCACCGCTGTCGATGCCAGCGAAGATCAGGACGTGCAGATCGCCCGCCTGAAAACCGCACTGGCCGCTGAGCTGCCGGAATACATGATCCCGGCGCAACTGATGCGCCTGGACGCGATGCCCCTGAGCCCAAGCGGCAAGCTCGACCGCCGCGCCTTGCCTGAGCCGCAGTGGCAAGTGCGTGAACACGTCGAACCGGTCAGCGAGCTGGAACAACAGATCGCCGCGATCTGGCGTGAAGTGCTGGGTCTGCCACGGATCGGTCTGCGCGACGACTTCTTCGCCCTCGGCGGACACTCGCTGCTGGCGACGCAAATCATCTCGCGCAGCCGTCAGGCCTGTGACGTCGAGCTGCCGTTGCGCGCCTTGTTCGAGCACAGCGAGCTCGGTGAATTCGCCGAACAGATCCGCCTGATCCAGGCCAGCGGCCAGACCAACCAACAGCCGCCGATTGCCAAAGTCGATCGCCGCCAGGCGGTGCCGCTGTCCTATTCGCAACAGCGTATGTGGTTCCTCTGGCAGATGGAGCCGGACAGCCCGGCGTACAACGTCGGCGGCATGGCGCGCCTGCGCGGCGTGTTGCACGTCGAGCATTTCGAGGCGGCCTTGCAGGCGTTGATCCTGCGCCACGAAACCCTGCGCACCACGTTCCCGAGCGTCGATGGCGTGGCCCGTCAGCAGGTGCATGCCGAGACTGGCGTGCGCATGGGCTGGAAAGATTTCTCGAAACTGCCGGCTGACCAGCGTGAACAGAACGTCCAGCAATTCGCCGATGACGAAGCGCATCTGCCGTTCGACCTGGAAAGCGGCCCGCTGCTGCGCGCCTGTCTGGTGAAGACCGCCGAGCACGAGCATTACTTCGTGCTGACATTGCACCACATCGTCACTGAAGGCTGGGCGATGGATATTTTTGCCCGCGAACTCAGCGCGCTGTACGAAGCGTTCGTCGATGAGCGCGATTCGCCGCTGGAAGCGTTGCCGGTGCAGTACCTCGATTACAGCGTCTGGCAACGGCAGTGGCTGGAGTCCGGTGAACGCCAGCGCCAGCTCGATTACTGGACTGCGCAGCTCGGTCGCGAACATCCGCTGCTGGAGCTGCCCGGGGACCGGCCGCGTCCGCCGGTGCAAAGCCATCAGGGCGAACTGTTCCGTTTCGATCTGAGCGACGATCTCGCCGCTCGCGTCCGTGCGTTCAATGCGCAAAACGGTCTGACCCTGTTCATGACCATGACCGCTGCGCTCGCCACCTTGCTCTATCGCTACAGTGGCCAGACCGACCTGCGCATCGGCGCACCGGTGGCCAACCGTATCCGCCCGGAAAGCGAAGGGCTGATCGGTGCATTTCTCAACACTCAGGTACTGCGCTGCCAGCTCGACGGGCAGATGTCGGTCAGCGAACTGTTCGAGCAAGTGCGCCACACCGTTATCGAAGGCCAGTCGCATCAGGACCTGCCGTTCGATCATCTGGTCGAAGCGCTGCAACCACCACGCAGCGCGGCGTACAACCCGCTGTTCCAAGTGATGTGCAACGTGCAGCGCTGGGAATTCCAGCAGAGCCGCATGCTCGCCGGGATGACCGTCGAGTACCTGGCAAACGATGCGCGGGCGACCAAGTTCGACCTCAACCTGGAAGTCACCGACCTCGACCATCGCCTCGGTTGCTGCCTGACCTACAGCACCGATCTGTTCGACGAACCGACCATTGCGCGCATGGCCCAGCATTGGCGCAACCTGCTGGAAGCGTTGATCGCCGATCCGCAACAGCGTCTGAGCCAGTTGCCGCTGCTCGACCCGGCTGAACAACAGCAGCTGCTCGACAGCCTCGGCGTTGAACCGGGCGAACGTCGTCTCGATCAATGCCTCCATCACCTGTTCGCCGAGCAGGCGCTGGCGCGCAAAGATGCCCCGGCCCTGACCTTCGCCGGGCAGACCCTGAGCTACGCCGAACTCGACGCCCGTGCCAATCGCCTGGCCTGGGCCCTGCGCGAGCGTGGGGTCGGCCCGCAGGTGCGGGTTGGTCTGGCGCTGGAGCGTTCGCTGGAAATGGTCATCGGCCTGCTGGCGATCCTCAAGGCGGGCGGCGCTTACGTGCCGCTGGACCCGGAATACCCGCTCGACCGTCTGCATTACATGATCGAAGACAGCCGCATCGGTCTGCTGCTCAGCGACCGCGCGATGTTCAATGCGCTTGGCGCTCTGTCGTCGAACGTGGCGCGCTGGTGCCTGGAAGACGACAGCGCGGCGCTGGTGGATTACCCGGTCAGCGAGTTGCCCTTTATCAGCCTGCCGCAGCATCAGGCCTATCTGATTTACACCTCGGGCTCGACCGGCAAGCCGAAGGGCGTGGTGGTGTCGCACGGTGAAATCGCCATGCATTGCCAGGCGGTGATCGAGCGTTTCGGCATGCGCCCGGACGACTGCGAACTGCACTTCTATTCGATCAACTTCGACGCCGCCACCGAACGTCTGCTGGTGCCGCTGCTCAGCGGCGCGCAGGTGGTGCTGCGGGCGCAAGGGCAGTGGGACGCGGAAGAAATCTGCGGCTTGATCCGCACTAATCGGATCAATGTGCTCGGCTTCACCCCAAGTTATGGAAGCCAGTTGGCGCAGTTCCTCGCCACGCAGAAGGAAATTCTGCCTGTGCGGATGATCATCACCGGCGGCGAAGCGCTGACCGGCGAACACTTGCAGCGGATTCGCGCAGCGTTCAAACCAAGCCTGTTCTTCAACGCCTACGGCCCGACTGAAACCGTGGTCATGCCGCTCGCCAGTCTTGCACCGGAAGTGTTGGAAGAGGGCGCGGGCAGCGTGCCGATCGGCAGCGTGATCGGTGACCGCCTGGCGTACATTCTCGACGCCGATCTGGCGTTGGTGCCGCAAGGCGCGACCGGTGAATTGTTCGTCGGTGGCGCCGGTTTGGCCCAGGGCTATCACGACCGTCCGGGCATCAGTGCCGAGCGTTTCGTGGCTGATCCGTTTGCCGCCGATGGTGGACGCATGTACCGCACCGGCGATCTGGTGCGCCAGCGCGCCGATGGTCTGGTGGAATACCTGGGCCGGATCGACCATCAGGTGAAAATCCGTGGTTTCCGCATCGAGCTGGGCGAGATCGAAACCCGTCTGCTCGATCACGCTTCGATCCGTGAAGCGGTGGTGCTGGCGCTGGATGCGCCGAGCGGCAAGCAATTGGTCGGCTATCTGGTCAGCGACGTCGCCGAACAAGGCGAAGCGCAACAAGCCGAATTGCGCGAAGCACTGAAGTCGCACCTCAAGGCGCAATTGCCGGATTACATGGTGCCGACGCACCTGATTCTGCTGGCGAGCATGCCGCTGACCGCCAACGGCAAACTCGACCGCCGCGCCTTGCCGGCGCCGGATCCGGAGTTGAACCGTCAGGACTATGTCGCCCCGAGCAACGAACTGGAGCAGACCCTGGCGCAGATCTGGTGCGAGGTACTCAACGTCGGACAGGTCGGGCTCAACGACAACTTCTTCGAACTCGGTGGCGACTCGATCCTGTCGATTCAAGTGGTCAGCCGGGCGCGGCAGCAGGGCATTCATTTCAGCCCGCGTGATCTGTTCCAGCATCAGACGGTGCAGACCCTCGCCGCTGTCGCCAGCCGTAGCGAGCAGGTGACTGCCGAGCAGGGGCTGGTGGTCGGTGAGTCGGCGATGACGCCGATTCAGCATTGGTTCTTCGACACTGATATTCCTGAGCGTCAGCACTGGAACCAGGCGCTGCTGCTGGAGCCGAGCGTGGCGCTGGAACCGCATCGTCTGGAGCAGGCGCTGCTGGCGGTGATCGAGCAGCACGACGCGTTGCGTCTGCGCTTCACCCAGGTCAACGATCAATGGCAGGCCACGCATCAATCGGTGCCCGACGCCGAGGTGTTGTGGCAGGTGCGGGTGGCGGCGATGGACAAGTGCACAGCACTGTTCGCCGATGCCCAGCGCAGTCTCGATCTGCAAAACGGCCCACTGCTGCGCGCCTTGCTGGTCGATGGTCCCGAAGGGCAGCAACGCCTGTTCATTGCGATCCATCACCTGGTGGTCGACGGCGTGTCGTGGCGCGTTTTGCTCGACGATCTGCAAACCGTGTATCGCCAGCTCGATGCCGAGCAGTCGGTAAAACTGCCGGCGAAAACCAGTGCCTTCAAGGACTGGGCGGCACGTTTGCAGGCCTATGCCGGCAGCGAATCGTTGCGTGAAGAACTGAACTGGTGGCAGACGCAACTGGCCGGGCCGAACGCCGAACTGCCCTGCGAAAACCCGCAGGGCGGACAGCAGAACCGTCACGCGCAAACCGTCAGCGTACGCCTGGATGCCGAGCGTACCCAACAATTGCTGCAACAAGCACCGCGTGCCTACCGCACGCAGGTCAACGATCTGCTGCTGACCGCGCTGGCCCGCGTGCTGTGCCGCTGGAGCGGGCAGCCGTCGGCATTGATTCAACTGGAAGGCCACGGCCGCGAAACCCTGTTCGACGAGATCGACCTGACCCGCACCGTCGGCTGGTTCACCAGCGCCTATCCATTACGCCTGACCCCGCACAACATCGAAGAGGCCGCCGGACAGGGCGCTTCGATCAAGGCGATCAAGGAGCAACTGCGCGCCGTGCCGCACAAAGGTCTCGGTTATGGGGTGCTGCGTTATCTGGCCGATGACCTCAGCCAGCGCAGCATGGCGGCGTTGCCGAACGCACCGGTGACCTTCAACTACCTCGGCCAGTTCGACCAGAGTTTCGCCAGCGATGCGCTGTTCCGTCCGCTGGATGAGCCGGTTGGTGCGGCCCACGATCCGCAGGCGCCGTTGCCCAACGAGTTGAGCATCGACAGTCAGGTGTACGGCGGCGAATTGTTGCTGCGCTGGACCTTCAGCGCCGAGCGTTACGAGGCGCAAACCATCCACGATCTGGCCGACGCTTACCTCGGCGAGCTGCAAAGCCTGATCGCACATTGTTTGCAGGACGACGCTGGCGGACTGACGCCGTCGGACTTCCCGCTGGCGAAACTGACCCAGGCGCAACTCGATGCACTGCCGGTGCCGGCGGCGCAGATCGAAGACGTCTATCCGCTGACGCCGATGCAGGAAGGCATGCTGCTGCACACCTTGCTCGAACCGGGCACCGGTCTGTACTACATGCAGGATCGCTACCGCATCAACAGCGAGCTCGATCCCGAGCGTTTCGCCCAGGCCTGGCAAGCGGTGGTCGCCCGTCATGAAGCGCTGCGTGCATCGTTCTGCTGGAACGTCGGCGAAGACATGCTGCAAGTGATCCACACCCCGGGCCGTACGCCGATCGAGTACCTGGACTGGAGCGCCGTTGCCGAGGACGAGCAAGAACCGAAGCTGCAGGCGCTGCTGAAAAGCGAGCGCGAGGCCGGGTTCGATCTGCTCAATCAGGCACCGTTCCACCTGCGCCTGATCAAGGTCGGCGCAGCGCGTTACTGGTTCATGATGAGCAACCACCACATCCTCATCGATGCCTGGTGCCGTTCGCTGCTGATGAACGATTTCTTCGAGATCTACACTGCCCTCGGTGAGGGGCGCGAAGCACAGTTGCCGGTGCCGCCGCGTTACCGCGATTACATCGGCTGGCTGCAGCGCCAGAGCCTGGCCGAGGCGCGGCAGTGGTGGCAGCAGAACCTGCAAGGCTTCGAGCGCACTACGCCGATCCCGAGCGACCGACCGTTCCTGCGCGAACACGCTGGCGAAAGCGGCGGCATGATCGTTGGTGACCGCTACACCCGTCTCAACGTTGAAGATGGCGCGCGTCTGCGCGAGTTGGCCCAAGCCCATCAACTGACCATCAACACCTTCGCTCAAGCCGCGTGGGCCTTGGTGCTGCGCCGTCTGAGCGGTGATCGCGACGTGCTGTTCGGCGTCACCGTGGCCGGCCGTCCGGTGGAGATGCCGGAAATGCAGCGCACCGTCGGCCTGTTCATCAACAGTATCGCGTTGCGGGTGCAGATCCCGGCGGACGATCAGCGCGCCAGTGTGCGCCAGTGGTTGAGCGGCCTGCTCGACAGCAACATGCAACTGCGCGAGTACGAATACCTGCCGCTGGTGAATATCCAGGAACAGAGCGAATTGCCGAAAGGCCAGCCGCTGTTCGACAGCCTGTTCGTGTTCGAGAACGCCCCGGTGGAAGTCTCGGTGCTGGACCGTGCGCAGAGCCTCAACGCGACTTCGGACTCCGGTCGCACTCACACCAACTTCCCGCTGACGGCGGTGTGCTACCCGGGCGATGACCTCGGTCTGCACCTGTCGTATGACCAGCGCTACTTCGACGAGTCGACCATCGAACGCATGCTCGGCGAGTTCAAGCGCCTGCTGCTGGCGTTGGTCGAGGGTTTCCACGGCGACATGGCTGACCTGCCGCTTTTGGGTGCCGAAGAACAGGACTTCCTGCTGCACGGCTGCAATCAGAGCGCCCACGATTATCCGCTGCAGCAGAGCTACGTGGCGCTGTTCGAAGCGCAGGTCGCGGCGCATCCGCAGCGCATCGCCGCCACTTGCCTCGATCAGCGACTGAGCTATGCCGCGCTCAACCACAACGCCAACCGCCTCGGTCATGCACTGGTTGCGGCCGGGGTGCAGATGGATCAACCGGTGGCGCTGCTGGCCGAGCGTAATCTCGATCTGCTGGGGATGATCATCGGCAGCTTCAAGGCCGGTGCCGGCTACCTGCCGCTGGACCCGGGTCTGCCGAGCCAGCGCCTGCAACGCATCATCGAGTTGAGCCGCACGCCGGTGCTGGTGTGCAGCGAAGCCTGCCGCGACCAGGCGCAGACCTTGCTCGATGAGTTCAGCTGCGCCAACCGCCCACGGCTGTTGGTCTGGGAAGAGGTGCAGGAGTTGGCGACCTCCGCGCAAAACCTCGGCATTTACAGCGGCCCGGACAACCTGGCCTACGTGATCTACACCTCGGGTTCGACCGGGTTGCCGAAAGGTGTGATGGTCGAGCAGCGCGGCATGCTCAACAACCAGTTGAGCAAGGTGCCGTACCTGCAACTGACCGACGCCGACGTGATCGCGCAGACCGCTTCGCAAAGCTTCGATATTTCGGTCTGGCAGTTCCTCGCCGCGCCGCTGTTCGGGGCGCGGGTGGACATTGTGCCGAACACTATCGCTCACGATCCGCAGGGCCTGCTGGTGCATGTGCAGGCGCAGGGCATCACCGTGCTGGAGAGTGTGCCGTCGCTGATTCAGGGCATGCTCGCTTCCGATCGCCTGAGCCTCGACGGTCTGCGCTGGATGCTGCCGACCGGCGAAGCGATGCCGCCGGAACTGGCGCACCAATGGCTGCTGCGCTACCCGGACATCGGTCTGGTCAACGCCTACGGGCCGGCGGAATGCTCGGATGACGTGGCGTTCTTCCGGGTGGACATGGCCTCGACTCGCGGCAGTTACTTGCCGATCGGTACGCCGACCGACAACAACTTGCTGTACCTGGTCGATGGCGCGCTGGAGCTGGTGCCGTTGGGTGCAGTGGGTGAGTTGTGCGTGGCCGGCACCGGCGTCGGTCGCGGTTACGTCAGCGATCCGTTGCGCACCGCGCCGGTGTTTGTGCCGAACCCGTTCGGCGCGCCGGGCGAGCGTCTGTATCGCACCGGTGACCTCGCGCGGCGGCGCAGTGACGGGGTGCTGGAGTACGTTGGCCGGGTCGACCATCAGGTGAAGATTCGCGGTTACCGGATCGAACTGGGTGAAATCGAAGCGCGTCTGCACGAACAGCCGGAAGTCCGCGATGCGGCGGTCGGCGTGCAGGAAGGCGTGAATGGCAAGCACTTGGTCGGCTATCTGGTCGCGGCGGATTCGGCGCTCAACCCGAGCGAGCGTCTGGAGCGAATCAAGCAACGCCTGCGCAGCGAACTGCCGGAATACATGGTGCCGCTGCACTGGTTGTGGCTGGATCAGTTGCCGCACAACGCCAACGGCAAACTCGACCGCAAGGCCTTGCCGGCGCTGGAGATCGGCCAGTTGCAGAGTCAGGATTACCTGGCCCCGCGCAATGAGCTGGAGCAGACCCTGGCGGACATCTGGGCCGAAGTGCTCAAGGTCGACAAGGTTGGGGTGCGCGACAACTTCTTCGAGCTGGGCGGTCATTCGTTGCTGGCCACGCAGATCGCCTCGCGGGTGCAGAAAACCCTGCAACGCGATGTGCCGCTGCGGGCGATGTTCGAGTGCAGCACGGTGCAGGAACTGGCCGAGTACATCGAAGGCCTGGCGGCCGGTGACATGACCGAGGACAAGGTGGATCGCTTGAATGATCTGATGGCGGAGCTTGAAGGCTTGTAATCTTCGGCGTCTGTACCGGCCCCTTCGCTGGCAAGCCAGCTCCCACAGTGATCCATGTGTCCACATATTTTGTGTTCACCGTAGAACCTGTGGGAGCTGGCTTGCCAGCGATGGCGTCAGTGAATTCAACACAAATAAACCGGCATATTCACGTACATTTCCAAGGTTGACGATCGACCACCGGCAGCTCAGTCTGCCGGTTCTCTTTTTTGTCTCGGGGGTGGTCGATGCCTTTCTTCACGGTTGACGGACAAGCGCTGCACTACATTGATCAAGGCACCGGCCCGGCCGTGTTGCTGGCGGGCAGTTATCTGTGGGACACGGCCATGTGGGCGCCGCAGATCGCTGCATTGTCGCCGCACTACCGGGTGATTGCGCTGGACCTGTGGGGCCACGGTGATTCCGGGCGCTTGCCGCAGGGCACCACGTCGCTGGACGACATTGCGCGACAGGTCGAGGCCTTGCTCGATCACCTGCAGATCGAACGGGTCACGCTGGTGGGCCTGTCGGTCGGCGGCATGTGGGGCGTGCGTCTGGCGTTGTCGGCACCGCAGCGGATCAACGGTCTGGTGCTGCTCGACACCTACGTCGGCGTCGAGCCTGAGCCGACCCGGCAGTACTACTTCTCGCTGTTCAGGCAGATCGAGGAAAGCGGCGAGATTTCCGAACAATTGCTCGACATCGTGGTACCGATCTTCTTCCGCCCGGGCATCGATCCGCAGTCGGCGCTGTATCAGGACTTCCGCGCCAAACTCGCGGCCTACACCGCTGATCGCTTGCGCGAAAGCATCGTGCCAATGGGGCGCATCACCTTCAGTCGGGATGACCTGTTGCCGCGTCTGGGTCAGCTGAATGCCGCGACCACCCTGGTGCTGTGCGGCGATCAGGACAAACCGCGACCGGCGTCGGAAGCACAGGAAATGGCTGAGTTGATCGGTTGCCCGTGGGTGCTGGTGCCGGAGGCGGGGCATATTTCCAATCTGGAGAACCCAGAGTTTGTCACTGAGGTGTTGTTCGCCTTCCTGGCTGAGCGCCATTGAAAAAGATCGCAGCCTGCGGCAGCTCCTGCAGAAAACCCGTTTCCCTGTAGGAGCTGCCGCAGGCTGCGATCTTTTGATCTGGCTTATTTCGGCCCGAGAATCTTCGTCAGTTTCTCCGGCGAAGGCGCCCCTTGCTGCTGTTGCAGCTCACCCTTGTCATCCATGTAGAAAATCGCCGGTGTCGCCTGCAGTTCCAGGTCTTCCATCAACTGCATGTTGGCGGCCAGTCTGGTCTGCACCGCTTTTGGAATGTCTTTCAATGGCTTGAGGGTGCTGGCCTTGCCGGCCTTCTCGTGATCTTCCAGGGCCTTGGCCGGATCTTTCGCCGCCAGCAGCGCAGCGGATTTCGCCGGGCTGTCTTCGCGGATGATCCCGACCATGATGTGCCGCAGCTGCACCTTGCCGGCCTTGACCCATGGTCGCGCCTGTTCCCAGAACATGTTGCAGTACGGGCAGTTCGGATCGCTGAACAGGTACACGGTGCGTGGTGCATCCTTGTTGCCGTCCTGAATCCAGTTGCTGGCTTCGAACTTGCCCCAGATTTCCTTGGCCATCGGCGCATAAACCATTTTCTGCAATGGCTCGCTGCTCAGATCCTTGCCGTCGGCGTCGTACAGATTGCCGAGCAGCACGTGTTGGCCGTCTGGCGTCAGATACAGCGCCATGCCACGGTTCTGGTACTGCGCCGCATAACCGCGCAAGCCGTCCGGGGCGTCGAACTGACCGACGATTTTCGCGCCCTTGGCTTCGATCTGCTTGATCGCGGCGGGCAATTCTTCGGCGGCCTGCACCGACGGCAGGTGCAGCAGGGCAGTGCCCAGAGTCAGCGTCAGCAGGTGGCGGAGGCGGGGCATGGCAGTTTCCTTGCAGAGGTGGCCGGTGCGGCGGTTGGATTCGGGATGTCGAAGTTTTCCAGGGCGCGGGCCAGACTGGCGTTCGACAGTTCGCCCAGATGACTGCTCAACAAGCGACCGTCAGGGCTATAGAACAGCGTAGTCGGCAGCGCCATGGAACCCACGGCCTGGCCGAGTCGGCCGCTGCGATCAAACAGCACGTTGTTCAGGCTCAGGCCCTGGGTTTCCAGGAAGGTGGCAACGCTTTGCATGCTTTCGGCCTGATTGACGAACAGAAAGGTCAGGTCCGGGCGTTGTTGTTGAGCATTTTCCAGCACCGGCATCTCGCGCCGGCACGGCGGGCACCAGGTTGCCCACAGGTTGATCACCAGTGGTCCGCCCTGATAGTCGCTGAGCTGGATGGTCTCGCCGGCGGCGTTGCGCAGGGTGATTTCCGGCAGGCGCGTGCCTTGTTCGTAGATGTTCAGCGACAGGGTTGCCAACAGCCAGAACAGCACACCGCTGGCCACGCCAAAACCCAATGGCCGACGCAGGCCGGGGCGGCGCCAGCCACGATAGAGAGCGGCGAGCAGCAGCACGATCACCCCTGGCCAGGCGAGGAAACCGCCGTCGCGCAGGTCGATGATCTGCCACGGATCGTTACGATAGTGACCCCAATACAGGGCGACAAACGCCACGCGCGCCGCAAGCATGCCCAGCAAAAACAGGCTGAACAGCGCCGACTCGGGATTATCGCCACCACGCTTGGCCACCCGCCAGCCGACAAAGGTCGCCAGCGCCAGGGCACTGATCAGCAGCAGGTGGTTAAGCGCGATGGCAAAGGTGCCGAGGGTGAACGTCAGCATTTAATTGGCGTCTCGGGTAGTGGCCCAGCGTTGCAGGAACGTCTCGGCATCCACCTCACCGGTGATGCGCTGGCTACGTCGTTCTTCGCCGTCGGTGCCGATCCAGACAAAACTTGGTGGCCCCGGGACTTTGTAGCGGCCGAGCAGCTCGCGGCTGGCGGCATTGTCGGCAGTGACGTCGAGGCGCAGCAGGCGTACATCGCTCAGCGCCTGCATGACCTTGTCCTTGCCGAACACCTGTTTTTCCATGACTTTGCACGACACGCACCAGTCGGCGTAGTAATCGAGCAACACCCACTGGCCCTGGGCCTTGGCGCTATCCAGTTCGCGCTGCAGGGCGGCCGGATCATTGATCGTGGTGAACGCCTCATGCCCGCTCGGCGTAGCGCTGGCGGCCCTACCGGCGCTGTACACCTGCAGTGGCTGATACGGGTCGTCGCTGCCACCGGCGGCACCGATCAGCAACAAGCTGCCCCACAGACCGAGCAACAGCGAACTGGCGCCGAACAACTGGGCGACGCGGCCGAAACCTTCCGATTGCTTCCACGCACAAAACGCAGCGATCAGCAGCAGCGCGCCACACAGGCCTAGCCACAGCGACGAGTCCAGCACCGGGCGCAGCATCAGCAGCGCGGTCGCGAGGAACAGGAAACCGAAGATGCCCTTGAGCAGGTTCATCCACGCGCCAGGCTTTGGCAGGAAGCGATTGCCGACGGTCACCAACAGCAACAGCGGCATCCCGATACCGATGCCCAACGCAAACAGAATCAATCCACCGTGCAGCGCATTGCCGCTCTGCGCGATGTACAGCAAAGCGCCGGCCAGTGGCGCGGTCATGCACGGGCCGACCAGCAGACCGGACAACGCACCGAGCACCCCGGCACCGATCAGGCTGCCACCGCTGCGACTGCGCGAGGCGTGCTCGAGACGATCACGCAAGGCCACCGGCAATTGCAATTCGAAGAAGCCGAACATCGGCAACGCCAACAGCACGAACACTGCAGCGAAGGCACCGAGCAGCCATGGATTCTGCAGCCACGCCTGCAGATTGGCGCCGAGCAGCGCGGCGATCACTCCCATGGCGGCATACACCAGCGCCATGCAGATCACATAGCTGCTGGCCAGGGCGAACCCACGGCGCGGGGTGGCACCACTGCCGACAATCATGCCCGCCAGAATCGGCAGCATCGGCAACGAACACGGGGTAAACGCCAGCAACAGGCCGAGGCCGAAGAACACCAGCAGGCTCCAGCCCAGCGCCCGTTGTTGCAGGCTGCTCGCCAAGGCCTGATCCGGCGCTTCAGCGCTGGTCGTTGGCGTTGCTTTGCCGCCCAGATCGATGACCCGGGTCTGCGGCGGGTAACACAGGCCGGCATCGGCACAGCCCTGGTAACTGACCTTGATCTGACCGCTGGCCGAGGCCGGAATTTTTACCTCCAGCCCCTGGCGATACACCGGTTGTTCACCGAAGAATTCGTCACTGTGCGACTCGCCCTCGGGCAACGCCGGCTGCTGCTCTGCCGTCAAACCGTCGAATTTCAGGCGTTTCTGGTACAGGTAATAACCGTCGGTGATTTGCCAGAACAGCTGGGTTTCCCCGGACTCAAGGCGTTCGGAGGTGAGCACGAAGGCTTTGTCGACCGGCAGAAACTCCGGTTTGGTCTCGAATGGATTGTTTCCCGCCTGGGCCAGGCCGGAGATCAGCAGTGCAAACAAAAGAAAAAAATGACGCATGGAGGAGCCTTGTCCCTGTGCAAGTGGGGGCACAATGGTGGATGGCGATTAACCGATGATTAACCGTCACGCCCTTGTCGCTGTGGCGTTGGGCGCCATAATGTCAGCTTAATCGGCCAACGGCCTAATCGGCTTTTTTCTACGGGACGGATCATGCACGTACTGGTTTGCGAAGACGATGAACTGATCGCCAGCGGTATCGTTGCCGGTCTCTCGGCGCAGGGCCTGACGGTCGAGCACGTCAACACCGCCTCGAAAGCGCGAGCGATGCTCAAAGTTGCCGAATTCGACGTGATGGTGCTCGATCTCGGCCTGCCTGACGAAGATGGCCTCAAGTTGCTGCAACAACTGCGTCAGCAGGGCCTGGAAATTCCGGTGCTGATCCTGACCGCGCGTGACTCGGTGACCGACCGGGTCGATGGCTTGCAGGCCGGGGCCGATGACTATCTGCTTAAACCGTTCGATCTGCGTGAGCTGTTCGCCCGTCTGCAAACTCTATTGCGCCGGGTCGCCGGACGCAGCGTCAACCTGATCGAACACGGCGCGCTGACCTACGACCCGAGCAGCCGCGAAACCACGTTGGCCGGGCAACCGGTGGACTTGTCGCGGCGCGAGCAATCGCTGTTGCAGGCGCTGCTGCACAACCGTGGCCGGGTGCTGTCCACCGAGCAGTTGAAGGACAGCGTCTACGGCTTCAACGACGAGTTGGAGAGCAACGCGCTGAACGTGCATATCCATCACCTGCGCAGCAAACTCGGCAAGGGCATCGTCGAAACCGTGCGCGGTCTGGGCTATCGCCTCGGGCCGGCCGATGGTGGAGAACAACAGAAGTGATGAGTCTGCGTCTGCGCCTGAGTCTGACCCTCGGCGCCGCGTTTGCCCTGATCTGGGCCTTGGCCGCGGCCTGGATGCTCAGCGACTTGCGCAATCAGATGATGTTTTCCCTCGACCAGCGGCTGGTGGCTTCGGCGCGCATGGTCGCCGGACTGCTGGAGCAACTGCCGGCGTTGCCGAGCAAGGGCGAGGGCACCCATTTCAGTGCCGAACAATTGAACATTCCCGGCGGCATGGCCTGTCAGGTCAGCTCTTTGCGCGGGGAAATCCTGGCCCGCAGCCACAGCAGCCCCGAGCAAACCCTGGAAGCGGAAAAAATGGGCTTCCATGACCAGATGATCGATGGCGCGCCGTGGCGCAGTTTTACGCTCGCGCGAGGTGATGTGCGGATCACCACTGCCGACCGGCAGATCGAGCGCGAAGCGCTGAACATGTCAATCCTGCTGGCGGCTTCGGTGCCGGTTGGCGTGGCGTTGCTCGGTTGCCTGTGCCTGTTGTGGCTGGGCATCGGCCAGGGGCTGGCGCCGCTCAATCGCCTGCGCGAAGCCTTGATGCGGCGTAACGCCGACTCGCTTGAGCCATTGCAGTTGCAGTCGTTTCCCAGTGAATTGAAACCGTTGCTCGATACGCAGAACCAGCTGTTCCAGCGCATCGGCAAGACCATCGAACGCGAGCGTCGCCTGACCGGTGACGCCGCCCATGAACTGCGCAGCCCGCTGACCGCGATCAAGACCCACCTGCAAGTGGCGCGCATGACCGAAGGCAGTGCCCGTGATCAGTCGCTGGCCCGCGCCGAGGAGGGCGCCGACCGCATGCACCGCACCCTGGAGCAACTGCTGTTGCTGGCGCGGGTCGAGGGCAGTCTTTCGTTCGACGACGGCGTGCAATGCAGCGCCGAGCAGGTGGCGAAACTGGCGATGCAGGATGCGGCCGGTGGTGAACGCCAGCGCATCAAGTTGCAATTGCCCAAGCAGCTTTCCAATGCGCCCGTGCAAATGCCGGCGGTGCTGTCGATTGCCGCGTTGCGCAATCTGCTCGACAACGCCCTGCGCCATACCCCGGCAGACGCCGAGGTGGAGCTGAGTCTGGAAACCGTCGGCCAGCGCGCACGCTTTGTGGTGCGCGACCACGGTCCGGGGATTGCGGCGCAAGATCTGCAGCACCTGACCCAACGCTTCTGGCGCAACGGCCAGAGCACCGGCTGCGGACTGGGCCTGGCGATTGTGCAAGCCATCGTCCAGCGCTGCGCCTGCACCCTGCATTTCGACAGCCGCGCGGATGGACTGCGCGTCGAGCTGACCATGCCGCTGCAATCCCTCTGACCCCCCTGTAGGAGCTGCCGCAGGCTGCGATCTTTTGATCTTGATCTTGAAAAAAAAATCAAAAGATCGCAGCCTGCGGCAGCTCCTACAGGGGATTGGTGGTGTGGCACATCAAATGTAACTTCTCGGCGTTGGTGCTTTGGCAATTGCGGCGTTAAGGTCGGGGCTGCTCTGACTCAATGGATTGAGGGAACGTGCCATGGAAGCATCGATCTGCATCTGCCCGGCGAAACCCGCCGACGCTGGCCTCATCAGTCGTATCATCGAGCGTTCGATTCGCGTCGGATGTGTGCTCGATCACCGCAACGATCCGCAGCAGGTCAGCCACTGGATCGGCCGGCAATCTGCCGATGTCATCAGCGCGCACCTTGCCGACGCGCATTGCTACCTGAATATCGCCTTAATGCAGGACAAGCCGGTGGGTGTCGGCATGGCCACGGCCAGCGGTGAGATCGGCTTTTGCCATGTGCAGCCCGAATGGTTTCGTCGTGGCGCAGGCCGCGCACTGATGATGGACCTTGAAGGCTGGCTGCGGATTCGTGGTGTGCCGCAGGTGTGCATCGCCAGCACACGCACCGGCGCGGCTTTTTACCGGCATCTGGGTTACCGCGAGTTGGCGCCAGCCTTGAGCGATCAAGGCTTGTACCGTGTTGCGCTGCACAAGCCATTGGTGGTGCCCGACTGACAACTCGATCAAGGGTCTAAATCCTCGCCTCGCTTAAGCGTTTCCAGAACAGGAAAACCTGCATGTGCGCCCCGCGACCGGAACGCGCACCTGTGCGGTGTGCTGTTTTGGTCACTATCCATAGCGTATTGAGGGGTCGAGAGATGTCAGTCGCCACCAGCCTTATCGAAGAGTCATCGGCCCGGATCACCTCCGCGCCGGCGGAAACCCTGTATCAGTTCAACGAATCACCGCTGCTGGCCCGCCAGAGTCAGCAGGAATCCAATGCCCGCAGCTATCCGCGACGCATTCCGCTGGCACTCAAGCGCGCCAAGGGCCTGTACGTCGAAGATGTCGAAGGCCGGTCTTTCATCGACTGCCTGGCCGGCGCCGGCACCCTTGCGCTGGGCCACAACCACCCGGTGGTGATCGAGGCGATTCAGCAAGTGCTGGCGGATGAGTTGCCGCTGCACACCCTCGACCTGACCACGCCGGTCAAGGATCAGTTTGTCCAGGACCTGTTCGGTTTGCTCCCGCCAGCACTGGCGGCCGAAGCGAAAATCCAGTTCTGCGGCCCGACCGGCACCGACGCGGTGGAAGCCGCGCTGAAACTGGTACGCACCGCCACCGGGCGCAGCACCGTGCTGTCGTTCTCCGGCGGTTATCACGGCATGAGCCAGGGCGCCTTGAGCCTGATGGGCAGCCTGGGGCCGAAAAAACCGCTGGGCGCCTTGCTCAGCAACGGTGTGCAATTCATGCCGTTCCCTTACGACTACCGTTGCCCGTTCGGCCTCGGTGGCGCGGCGGGTGTCAAAGCCAACCTGAGTTATCTGGAAAACCTGCTCAACGATCCTGAAGCCGGGGTGCAGTTGCCGGCGGCGGTAATCGTTGAAGCGGTGCAGGGCGAGGGTGGGGTGATCCCGGCCGACATTGAGTGGCTGCGCGGCTTGCGTCGGATCACCGAAAAGGCCGGTGTGGCGCTGATCGTCGACGAGATCCAGAGCGGTTTCGCTCGCACCGGCAAGATGTTTGCCTTCGAACACGCCGATATCGTTCCGGACGTGGTGGTGTTGTCCAAAGCCATCGGCGGCAGCCTGCCACTGGCGGTGGTGGTCTATCGCGACTGGCTCGACACCTGGCAACCCGGTGCCCATGCCGGTACGTTCCGTGGCAATCAGATGGCGATGGCCGCCGGTTCCGCGGTGATGCGTTATCTGCTCGAACACAAGGTCTGCGAACACGCTGCGGCGATGGGCGAACGCCTGAGCGAACACCTGCGCATCCTGCAACGCGACTTCCCGCAACTGGGCGACATTCGTGGTCGTGGCTTGATGCTCGGCGTCGAACTGGTTGACCCGAACGGCGCACCGGACGCCCTTGGTCACCCACCCGCGTTCGCCCGTCTGGCACCGCTGGTGCAGCGTGAATGCCTCAAGCGCGGACTGATTCTCGAATTGGGCGGCCGGCATGGCGCGGTGGTGCGCTTCCTGCCGCCGCTGGTGATCACCGCCGCCGAAATCGACCGCGTCGCCGAGATCTTCGGCCGGGCCCTGGCCGCCGCCACCGCCGCTGTGTAAATTTTTCGCAGCGCCGAACGTTCTATCTACATACCCGGCTGCATCCCAGGTGCAGCCCACCCTTACAACGATGGGAGAACCAGCATGACGTCAGTATTCGACCGCGAGGACATCCTCTTTCAGGTCGTGGTCAACCACGAAGAGCAATACTCGATCTGGCCGGATTACAAAGCCGTGCCGGAGGGCTGGCGCACCGTAGGCAAGAGCGGCCTGAAGAAGGAATGCCTGGCCTACATCGAAGAAGTCTGGACCGACATGCGTCCGCTGAGCCTGCGCCAGAAGATGGAAGGGCAGGCGGCTGCTCAGTAATTCGTCGGCCAAAAACAAACCCGCTGGACTGGTGACAGGCAGCGGGTTTTTTCATGGGCTTCAAAAGATCGCAGCCTGCGGCAGCTCCTACATGGGGATACTGTAGGAGCTGCCGAAGGCTGCGATCTTCTGATCTTAGGCCGAAGGCCCGCCGCTCAACCCCTTGAGCAGCAAATCGACATTCCCCTCCAGCTCCGCCACCGGATCTTCGGTATCGGTACTCAACACCAGCAGTTGACTCCCCGATTCGGCAATCGCCGCTTTCACCGCTTCCGATGGCTGGCGATGATGCAGGACCAGCGCCACGTCGTTGTCCTTCAGCGTTGCCGTGAGTTTCTTCAGATCTTCGGCTGTCCACTCGGCATCTGCTCGCGCGTCCTGGCCAGTCAGCTCCAGATTCAGGCTGCCGATCAGGTAACCGAAGTGATCGCTGAGGCTCATCACACTCAGGTTGTCGGCTTCGGCCAGGCGCGCTTCGCTGTCGGCGCTGAGTTTGAGCAGGCGCTGTTTCAACGCTGCCAGATTGGCTTCGATTTTCGGTTTGGCCGAAGGCGCCAGGCGCACCAGATCCGCCGCCATCACGTCAGCCATGCGCCCCATGTTGTTGCCCGCCAGCCACGGCTGACTGTTCAAGCCATCGACCTTCAATCCCGGCTGCACGGCAATCCCTGGCAGGGCGCCGTCCACCGGGCGCGCCGCGTCGACTTCGACAATGCGAATGTTGCTGCGCCGCGCGATCGGGTACAGCGGATCATCCGCCCACAGCGAGCGCACGCCGATCACCGCGTCGGCATCGCTTGCCAGTTTGCCCAGCGCCGGCGCGCCGCGACCGATGAAGTACGCGGTCTGACGGCTACCCGGCAGATTCGCCGGGGCCGCTCGTTCCAGGCTGACGTCGGTGCCTTTGAGCAGCACTTCGCCGAGGCCGTAGGTGATGGGCAGTGAGGCCAGTACGCGCAATGGTCTGGGGTTTTCAGCTGCCAGCAACGGGCTGCCGACCACGCCGCACAGGGCCATGGCCAGGGTCAGTTTTCGCAGTGAGAAAGTCATTTATCCAAGGTTCCCTTTCAGACTCGGGACAACCCCGCGCGCGATGGCGGCGAGGGCGAAGGCAATGCCGGCGACCAGGATGATCGCGGCGCCGGAAGGGATCGGCAGATCGAACACAATCGGCGCGAGAATCCCGCACAGCGTGCTGACGGTGGCAATCAGCACCGAACACCAGAAGAAGCCCTTGAGCGACTGGCTGAGCAAACGCGCGGCCGCCGCCGGAATCACCAGCAACGCGCCGACCAGAATCGCGCCGATGACCTTCACCGCCGCGACGGTGATCAGCGTCACCAGAATCACGAACAGGTAATCCAGGGTCTTCACCGCGACGCCGCGCACCGCCGCCAGTTGTGGGTTAAAACTGGCCAGCATGATCCGGTTGTACAGCGGCAGCGCCAGGGCCATGACCAGCGAACCGACGATGGCCAGCACCAGCAGGTCGTTGCCATTGACGGTGAGCACCGAACCGAACAGCACGTTCTCCAGAATGTGCACGTTGATCTTGCCGGCCAGAATCAGCAGCAGGCTCGCGCCGAGCGCCAGCGACACCGAGAGGAACACACCGATCAGCGTATCCGGCGCCAGACCGGTGCGATTGCGCAGGTAGTTGAGCAGGATGCCGAACAGCAGGCAGTAGCCGAACAGACTGCCGTAGGGCCCGGTGTAGGGTTCGCCGAGCAGAATGCCGATGGCCACGCCGGTCAGCGCTGCGTGCCCGACCGCTTCGGAGAAAAACGCAAAGCGCTTGACCACCACCAGCGTGCCGAGGCCGCCGAGCACCGGGCCGATCAACAGGCCGGCGAGCAATGCGTTGACCACAAAACCGTAGGCCAGCGCCTCCGGCAGGTAACCGGACGACGCCCAGCCCTGAACCATCAAACGAAAGGCTTCGTAACTCATCAGACCGCGCTCCGTGGATGGGTGGAAAACAGACTCAGCAGCCGATCCGGGGTCAGCGCCTGTTGCGGCGTGGCGTCGAACAGCACGCGGCGGTTGAGGCCGGTGACCCGGTCGGCCAGACGCTTGACCGCTTCCAGATCGTGCTCGATCCACAGCACGGTGATGCCGGCCGCGCGCCAGTCGCCGAGCAGGCGTTCGAACACCTGGATCCCGGCTTCGTCGAGGGCTGACATCGGCTCATCCAGCACCAGCAATTGCGGGGCCGGGATCAACCCTTGGGCGAGCAACACGCGCTGCCGTTCGCCACCGGACAACGCGCCCATGCGCCGCTTGCGTTTGTCCTGCATGCCGACCCGTTCCAGGGCCTCGCCGATGGCTTTGGCGTAATGCTTGCTCAAGCCGAGAAACGCCGGCCGACGCTGGCACATGGCGGCCATGAAATCGTCGACTGTCATCGGCAGGCCGCGATCGAACTCCAGCGCCTGCGGCACGTAGCCGATGGTGCCGGGTTGGCCGGGCCAGTGCAGGCTCAGTTGACCCTGATGCGGCATCTGCCCGAGCAGGGTCTTGATCAGCGAACTCTTGCCACCGCCGTTGGGGCCGACCAGAGCGTGGACGTGGCCGGGCTGAACCTGGAAGGTCACGTTGTCGAGGATCGTGGTGCGCCCGAGGGTGAGAGAGACTCCCGCAAAATCCAGAGTCG
>Ga0153923_100044_pt1 | contig 71372 bp, 39 predicted proteins | sample TSNJ007MetaG_FD_104682 | JGI IMG/M metagenome (GOLD analysis project Ga0153923, IMG submission 104682) | Attine ant fungus gardens microbial communities from New Jersey, USA - TSNJ007 MetaG | ecosystem: Host-associated > Fungi > Mycelium > Unclassified | place: USA: New Jersey, Brendon T. Byrne...
GCCGAAGCGGCGCTGCCCAACTACGGGGTGATCGGCCTCGGCGGGATCATCATGTTCGTCATCGGCGCGCTGATTCTGGGCAACGCCGAGTTGCCGGTGCCGATGATCATCGGCCTCGGCCTGCTCAGCGCCCTGCTGCTGATCGCATTGATCGTCCGCGCCTTGAAAACCCGCCCGCGCCATGCTGTCAGCGGCGATGCCGGGCTGGTCGGCAGCGTGACGGCGGTGACCACCGTGCAAGCGCAAAACGCCCACAGCGGCTGGGTGCAATTGCAGGGCGAACAGTGGCAAGTGCACAGCGCGACACCGCTGCACACCGGGCAATCGGTGCGCGTGGTCGGGCGAAATGGCTTATTGCTGAAAGTCGCCGCGACTGACGCGGTGCGACACGGAGAGTGATCATGGGTCTGCAAATCGGTTTTGTTGCACTGCTGCTGTTGGTGATCGCCCTCGCCGGGTCGACGTTCCGCATCCTGCGTGAATACGAGCGCGGCGTGGTGTTTCAGCTCGGGCGCTTCTGGCAGGTCAAGGGCCCGGGGCTGATCCTGCTGATTCCGGTGGTGCAGCAAATGGTCCGGGTCGACTTGCGCACCGTGGTCCTCGATGTGCCGCCGCAGGACGTGATCACCCGCGACAACGTCTCGGTGAAGGTCAACGCGGTGCTGTACTTCCGCGTGCTCGACCCGCAGAAGGCGATCATTCAGGTCGAAGACTTTCTTTCGGCCACCAGCCAACTGGCGCAGACCACCCTGCGCGCGGTGCTCGGCAAACATGAGCTGGATGAACTGCTGGCCGAACGCGAGCAGTTGAACATCGACATCCAGCAGGTGCTCGACGCCCAGACCGACGCCTGGGGCATCAAGGTGGCCAACGTCGAGATCAAGCACGTCGACCTCAACGAATCGATGGTGCGCGCCATTGCCAAACAGGCCGAAGCCGAACGGGAACGTCGCGCCAAGGTGATTCACGCCGAAGGCGAATTGCAGGCTTCGGAAAAGCTCATGCAGGCCGCCGAAATGCTCGGCCGCCAGCCCGGTGCGATGCAGCTGCGCTACATGCAGACGCTGAGCTCGATTGCCGGTGACAAGAGCTCGACGATTGTCTTTCCCCTGCCCATCGAGCTGCTCAAGGGGATGGCGGATCTGTCGGGAAAAACCTGACAGCGAAAGATCGCAGCCTGCGGCAGCTCCTGCATCGGTTATGCGTACACCCTGTAGGCGCTGCCGAAGGCTGCGATCTTTCAAGCGTTGCGCAGCAACTCAAGATTAATAAAGGCATCCCGGGCACATTGCCGAACCCGTTCGCGCAACCACGGCGAAGCCTCGCGGCGCTTGTCTTCGCCATCGGCGACAAAACGCTGGGACGGCTGCTTGGCATGCTGCATCGTCGCCGCCAGCACCTGCTGCCGCTGCTCGGTATTCAAGCGGAAAAACTTCGCCAATCGCCCGGCCATGGCCTCGGGCAATTCGCTGTAGTTCACCAGCTGTCCATCACCCTCACGGCAATGCAGATAAGCCGACGCCAGCAAACGTCCCAACCGTCGTGCGATGAAGTCTTCACTGCCGGTAAACGGCAACCCATCGTCGAGCACACAGTCACCAAGCAGCCCCGGCACCATGTGCATCCCCGGACGGCGCACGTGCGACACGGCAATTTCCAGCGGATCGCGATACACGAACAACCACGGCGTATCGGGAAAGCATGCCTGCAACAGCGGCCATTCGCCGATGTTCCAGGCATCGAGCTTGATCACCAGTCGTTGCTCGACACCGCGCCGGCGTTGACCGTAGGCCGAGAGCAGTCCACTGATCGCTGCCCGCCGCTCGGCTTCGGGCAGCTCACCGCGCAAAAGCGCATCAAGCGGCGGTGGCTCCGAGACTACGATTTGGTCATCGAGCCGCGCGAGCATCTGGCTAATCAATGTCGAACCGCAACGCGAGGCGTGCAGGATAAAGGCACTCGGGGCCAACCCCGGACTTTGCGCTTGCCACTCGGTCAACACCGACAACGGTGTCTGCCGGCGAAAAGCCTGATTGAACGGCAACCGCAGCGCCTCTTCGACGGCGTCACGAAAAAAAGGCTGATGCAGTGGCGTGTCATCAAACCAGCACCAGTCGACTTGCCACTGCCCCGCCAGCGACCAGATCCGGATCGGCAGCCAGCCGTCGAAGTTCAGCCTTTCCATTGTTCATTCCATTGCCGACGACCGCTGCGCATCGCGGCGCGCAGTTCTTCGCGGGAGAATGGCAAGCCGTGTTCGGCGGCCAACTCCAGAGTGCGCTCGATGAATATTTCGGGGTCCGTCATGTGCTGCAGAGTCGCCGCCAACGCTGCATCACCTGCAACCCGTCGCTGGAATTCCTGTAACGCCGAATCGGCCGGTTGCGTTGCAGGAGTATCGCGCAAACCTTCAGCGATCTTCTGCGTGAGCCAGGCCCCGGGCCGGCAGTCGAGCACCAGATGAATCCGCGCGCTGGTATCGAAGTTATCCACCCGATGCGCACGAGCGAGATCGAGAAACCAGCACTCCCCCGCCGCCATCGGCACGCGTTGACCCTCGAGCCAGAAATCCACCGCAGGTGGGCTGAGCAACGGAATATGCAGGCGCAGATCGGCATCCGGCCCATCCAGGTCGTAATCACGATGCTCATGAATGCGGCCGCCTGGCCCCAGACGCAACAGGCGCGCACTGACGATATCCAGCGTCAGGTCGCGCAGCCCCAACCGCCAGCGTTCATCGCGCAGCCAGGGCGTGCGCTGCAGCGTTTCGCCGCGCCCGGGCGATAACTCGGTCAGCGCATCGGCGGCCGAAATCAGTGCCACGCCGCTCCAGTCGCCGGTGAAGTAATCCGTGTTGAAGTGGCCGCGCCATGCCTCTTCGGCAATCGCCTGCAGCGCCTGCAACAGCAGTGGCAAGTCCACCGCCACCGGCAAACGCGAACAGACCGGGCGGCTCATGCCTTGGGCAACACCGCGCATTCGCCAAGCCAGGTCAGCAGCCGATCCAGACAGGCTTCCACGGTCTGTACGCCGGTGTCGAGCACCAGCGAGGCCTGCGCGGGCGGCTCATACGGTGCCGAAACCCCGGTGAAACCGGCCATTTCGCCACGCCGTGCACGGGCGTAATGCCCCTTCGGATCACGCTGCTCGCACACCGCCAGCGACGCACTGCACCAGACTTCGCTATAGTCCTCACCCAACCGCTGGGCGAATACCTCGCGCAGCTCCAGCAACGGCGCGATCATCGCCAGAATCACGATCTGGCCGTTTTCCACCAGCAGCGCTGCCAGCTCGCTGGCACGGCGGATGTTCTCCAGGCGATCGGCGTCGCCAAACCCCAGATCGCGGTTGAGCCCGACCCGCAAGCCGTCGCCATCGAGCACCACGCTGTGCAATCCACGGGCGAATAGCTCGGCGTGCAGCGCCTGGGCCAGCGTCGATTTGCCCGCCGCCGGCAGACCGGTGAGTAAAATCGCCGCACCACGATGGCCGTTGCGGGCCTCGCGTTGCGGGCGGCTGATGCTGGCGACGGGCGCCAGCAGATTATCGGGCAGCGGCATGCGCCACCACAGGCACCGAAATATCCCCCGACGCCCACGCCGATTCGCGGTTGGCCAACGCCGTGGCGATCGACTGCACTTCGGTGGACTGCACCTGATCCGGCAGCGGATCGAGGCCGGCACTGGCGAAGATCTGCCCGTAGGCGTTACGCAGATCGGCATACGACAAGTCACGGCGCAGGTCCGCTTGCAGGTTGTTCAGTTCACCCTGAATCAGTTCAAGTTCACCGATACCGGCGGCCTGATGCCGATTGCGCAACTGGCCGACGATCTGCCCGTCGATGTCCGACAACTGCTGATTGGTCTTGAACTGGCGCTGCGCCTCCTGATAGTTGGCGTTGGCCACATACAGCTGCGCCAGCACCGCGATCGACATCGCCTGCCGCCGGGCGGTGGCGACTTCCTCGCCAGCCTTGGCCACATCGATGGCCGCCGGAGCGGAAATCACGTTGAACAGGTTCCAGGTGACTTTCACCCCGTAGTCGGCCCAGCCCTGTTCGACGAGGAACGAGTTGCTGTCGTAATGGCCGCCGGCGGAGAACTCCAGGCCCGGCAGCAGGCGCAACATCGCCTTGCGGGTTTCGGCGGCACTGATGCGGCTCTGGTAATCCTGCTCGCGCAGTTCCGGGCGGCTGGTCAGGGCTTCCTGCTCGAGTTTGGCCATGGCGACCTTGAGTTCGGGAATCTGATAACCGTCATCGGTCGCCAGCGTCAGGTTGGTGCCCAGCGGCAGGTTGATCAGCGTTGCCAATTCGGTTTTCGCCAGCGACAAGGCGCGGCGCTGTTCTTCCAGTTGTCGCGTGGCTTCGATCAGCGAGCGCTGGTAACCGAGTGCCTGTACCGGGTCGCCGATGCGTTGATCGCTCAGGCTCTGGCTGTCACGCCGGGCGGTGTCGACGCGGGCCATCAGGCTGTCGATCTGCTTGAGCAGGCGTTCTGCAGCCATCGCGCGCCAATAGGCCGAGCGTACGTCCTGCACGATGGTGTTGATCACCTTGCGCCGGCGCTCCTGCACGATCAGGCGCTGGTCGCCCTGCTGCTTGGCGCTGATGTAGCTGACGCCGAAGTCGAGGACGTTCCAGACCATGGTCAGGTCGGCGACATCGCGGTCACGGTCCTGCGAGGTCGAGGGTTCCAGGGACTGGGTGCCGGTGCGCACGCTCTGGCTGCTGGAGGCGTTGACGTTGTTGCGCCCGACGTAACCGGCGTCCAGCGCCATGCGCGGCAGCATGTCGAAACTGGCGAGGTCGAGCTGCCGCTTGGCCAGCGCTTCCTCCATGATTTTCAAGCGGCCTTCGAGGTTGTATTTCACCGCGCGGGCCATGGCCTGATGCAGGGTCAGCGGGCCACGCAGCGGCTCCTGATCCTTGTACATGCTCTGCAGGTCGGTTTTGGCCCGCTGCTCACTGACGCTGCGTTCGATCGGTTCACTGGTCACTGCACATCCGCTGATCGCCAGCGCCAGCAGGCTGGCGCCGAACAACTTCTGACTTTTCTTCATCCCTGGATCGCCCCTAGGTGCCGCACCGTGTTGAGTAGTTGTATGTTCAGGCCTGCATTTCGCTGATGTCGACCTGGCGCAATGCCGCTGCCAGGTCGTCGACCCGGTGCTGCTCGCTGTCCTTGAGTTGCTGCAATTGCTGCCCGAGGGTCGGCGCGCCAAATACCCCGCGCAGCCCCTGGGAAATGTCACCGGCCTTGAGCGAGTGACTGCCGAAGGCGTTCAGCGCCTCCCGCTCGGCGCCGTCGTTCTGGTGGAACAGGCTCGACAGCGTACTGCTGGCGAAGACTCCGCCGTCACCGCCACCGAAACCGAGGAAGCCGTGCCCGCTGCCGTCACCGCTTCCGTCGCTGCTGCTGAACACCTGGGCGATGAAGCTCGGGCTCAAGGCACCGTGATTGATGAATATGTCCCCCAGCGGCCGGATGCCGTCGCCCAGTACACGCTGCTCGAACAGCGGCGGGAAAGTCAGCGGCGAGCCGAGATTGCCGGTCGGTGGCGTGAACACGAACGGTTGCAACGGCACGTCCGGGGCCGGCGGCGGTGCGACCGGATCGCTGCTGCGGAACAGCGGGTCGGGAATCACCCCATTGGTCGGCGTGGTCGGCACCGTTGGCGGAATAACCGGCGGCACGGTATTGATCGCGTAGTTATTGGAGCTGCTGACACCGCTGCCGCTGTTGCCGGACAGGTCACTGACCCCGGCGCTGTTGACGCTGATCGCATTGCTGGTGCTGTTGATGTTGGCGCCCGGGGTCAGCGTCGCGGTCCAGGTCTTGCCGCCGTCGCTGCTGCTCAGGTTCGACAGGGTGCCATTGCCGACATTGATGTCACTGAGATCAAACCCGGTCACCGCTTCATTGAAGCTGATGGTCACCTGCGAAGTCTGGCCCACGCCCAGATTCGGATTGGCAACCACCACCGTGGCGGTCGGCCGTTCGCTGTCGAGGGCGTAGTTGTTCGACACCGCCACGGTGCTGCCGGCGTTGCCCGCCAGATCAGTGACGTTGCTGGTGTCCAGCGCGATGAAGTTGCTCGGGTCGGTAACGTTGGCGGTCGGGGTGAACGTCGCGGTCCAGGTCTTGCCGCCATCGCTGCTGGTCAGATTGCTCAGGTCGCCATTGGTCACGCTCAGGTCGGACAGGTCGAAATTGCTCACCGCCTCGCTGAAGGTGAAGGTCACCGTGGTGGTCTGGCCGATGCCCAGGTGCGGGTTGGCAACCACGATGTCCACCGTCGGCCGGGTTGCATCAAGGATGTAGTTGTTGGAGATGGCGATACTCGCGCCAAGGTTGCCGGCCAGATCCTGAACGCCGGCGGTGTCGATCAGAATCAGGTTGGTCGCGTCGTTGACGCCGGCTGTCGGGGTGAAAGTCGCGGTCCAGGTCACGCCACCGTCGCTGCTGCTCAGGTTCGACAGCGCACCGTTGGCGACGCTGATGTCCGACAGATCGAAACCGCTCACCGCTTCGCTGAAGGTGATGGTCACTGTGGTGGTTTCACCAATGCCCAGGCGATTGTCGGCAACCACAATGCTTGCGGTCGGCAACGCGGTGTCGATGGCGAAGTTGTTGGAAACGGTAGTACCGACGCCGCTGTTGCCCGACGCGTTGACCACACCGCTGTTGTCGAGGGTGATCAGGTTGCTGGTGTCGGTGATGTTGGCGGTCGGGGTAAATGTCGCCGTCCAGGTGATGCCACCGTCGCTGGATGTCACGTTGCTCAACGTGCCGTTGGCGATGCTCAGGTCAGCGTTGCTGAAACCGCTGACGGCCTCGCTGAAGGTGATGGTCACCGCCGAGGTTTCACCAGCCTTGAGCGCGTTATCGGCGACCACAATGGTCGCCGTCGGCACTTCGGTCTGCACCGCATAGTTGGCCGAATTGGTGATGCCGGTGCCGGCGTTGCCGGCCAGATCGCTCACTCCACTGTTGTTCAGCACGATCAGATTGGTGGCGTCACTGACGCCGATGGTCGGCGTGAACGTGGCCGTCCAGGTAACGCCGCCGTCGCTCGACGAGACATTGCTCAAGGTGCCGTTGGCGACGCTCAGGTCGGCATTGTCGAATCCGGTTACTGCCTCGCTGAAGGTGATGGTCACCTGCGCAGTTTCTCCGGGGCGCAGATCCGTGTCGGAAAGGATGATGGTCGCCGTCGGACGCTGACTGTCGACCGCATAGTTGTTGGAATCGGTGGTGCCGCTGCCGGCGTTGCCCGCCAGGTCGGCGATACCGGTGTTGTCCAGGGTGATGATGTTCGTGGTGTCGGTGATCCCCGCCGCCGGCGTGAACGTCGCGGTCCAGGTAATACCGCCATCGCTGCTGCTCACCGCGCTCAGCGTGCCGTTGGCGATGGTCAGGTCGGCGTTGGTAAAACCGCTCACCGCTTCGCTGAAGGTGATGGTCACCAGGCTGGTCTGGCCGACGCCGAGTGCGGTGTCAGCCACCACGATGGTGGCGGTCGGGCGCTGAGTGTCGATCGAGTAATTGTTGGAATCGGTGGTGCCGCTGCCGGCGTTGCCCGACAGGTTTTGAACACCGGAATTGTCCAGGGTGATCAGGTTGGTCGCGTCGGTGATGTTGCTGGTCGGCGTGAACGTGGCCGTCCAGGTGATGCCGCCGTCGCTGCTGCTGACTGCCGACAACGTGCCGTTGGCAATCGTCAGGTCGGCGTTGGTGAAACCGCTCACCGCTTCGCTGAAGGTGATAGTCACCAGCGAGGTATCACCGACTTTCAGCGCGTTGTCGGCAATGATGATGGTCGCAGTCGGCAGCACGGTGTCGATGGTGTAGTTCGGCGAGCTGGTGGTGCCGGTCCCGCTGTTGCCGGCCAGGTCGGCGATGCCGGTGTTGTTCAGGACAATCAGGTTGGTCGCATCGTTGACGCCCACGTTCGGCGTGAACGTGGCCGTCCAGGTGATGCCGCCGTCACTCGATGAGACGTTGCTCAGCGTTCCGTTGGCGACGCTCAGGTCGGCATTGGTGAAGCCGGTCACCGCCTCGCTGAAAGTGATGGTGACCAGCGAGGTTTCGCCAGCACTGAGAGTGCTGTCGGAGAGCACGATGGTCGCCGTCGGACGCTGACTGTCGACCGCATAGTTGTTGGAATCGGTGGTGCCGCTGCCGGCGTTGCCCGCGAGGTCAGCGATGCCGGTGTTGTCCAGGGTGATCACATTGCTGGTGTCGGTAATCCCTGCCGCCGGAGTGAAGGTCGCCGTCCAGGTGATGCCGCCATCGCTGCTGCTCACCGCACTCAGCGTGCCGTTGGCAATGGTCAGATCGGCGTTGCTGAAACCGCTCACCGCTTCGCTGAAGGTGATGGTCACCAAGCTGGTCTGGCCGACGCCGAGTGCGGTGTCAGCCACCACGATGGTGGCAGTCGGGCGCTGAGTATCGATCGAATAATTGTTCGAGTCAGTGGTGCCGCTGCCGGCGTTGCCCGACAGGTTTTGCACACCGGAATTGTCCAGGGTGATCAGGTTAGTCGCGTCGGTAATGTTGCTGGTCGGGGTGAACGTGGCCGTCCAGGTGATGCCGCCGTCGCTGCTGCTGACCGCGCTCAACGTGCCGTTGGCGATGGTCAGGTCGGCATCGGTGAAACCGGTGACCGCTTCGCTGAAGGTGATGGTCACCAGCGAGGACTCGCCGATTTTCAGGCTGGGGTCAGACACGATAATGGTCGCAGTCGGCACCACGGTGTCGATGGTGTAGTTGTTGGAGTTGGTCGTGCCGCTGCCGGCGTTGCCCGCGAGGTCGGCGATGCCGGTATTGGCCAGCGTAATCAGGTTGCTCGCGTCGTTGACGCCCACGTTCGGCGTGAAGGTCGCGGTCCAGGTGATACCGCCGTCGCTGCTGCTCACCGCCGTGAGGGTGCCGTTGGCAACCACGATGTCCGCATTGTTGAAGCCGGTCACCGCTTCACTGAAGGTGAAAGTCACCAGCGTCGTTTCACCGGCCGTGAGGGTGCTGTCGGCGACCACGATGGTCGCGGTCGGGCGCTGGGTGTCGATGGCGTAGTTGTTGGAATCGGTGGTGCCGATGCCGGCATTGCCCGCCAGGTCGGCGATGCCGGTGTTGTCAAGGGTAATCAGGTTGGTGGTATCGGTGACGCTGGCGCTCGGGGTGAACGTCGCGGTCCAGGTGATACCGCCATCGCTGCTGCTCACCGCACTCAGCGTACCGTTGGCGATGGTCAGGTCGGCGTTGCTGAAACCGGTCACCGCTTCGCTGAAAGTGATGGTCACCAGCGAGGTTTCACCGATCCGCAGGTTGTTGTCAGCCACCACGATGGTCGCGGTCGGGCGCACGGTATCGATGGCGTAGTTGTTGGAGTCGGTGGTGCCGCTGCCAGCGTTGCCGTTCAGGTCAGCGATGCCGGTATTGTTCAGCGTGATCAGGTTGGTTGCGTCGGTGATGCTGGCGGTCGGTGTAAAGGTCGCCGTCCAGGTAATGCCGCCGTCGCTGCTGCTGACCGCCGTCAAGGTGCCGTTGGCGATGGTCAGGTCAGCGTTGGTGAAGCCGGTCACGGCTTCGCTGAAGGTGATGGTCACCAGCGAGGTTTCGCCGATCCGCAGGTTGTTGTCGGCCACCACGATGGTCGCGGTCGGCCGCGCGGTGTCGATCGCGTAGTTGTTGGAGTTGGTGGTGCCGCTGCCGGCGTTGCCGGCCAGATCGACGACCCCGGTGTTGTCCAGGGTGACCAGGTTGGTGGTGTCGGTGATGCTGTTGGTCGGCGTGAGCGTGGCGGTCCAGGTGATGCCGCCGTCGCTGCTGCTCAGACCGCTCAGAGTGCCGTTGGCCACTGTCAGGTCGGCGGTGGTGAAGCCGCTGACCGCTTCGCTGAAGGTAATGGTCACCAGCGAGGTTTCACCCGCTGCCAGATTGCTGTCGGCCACGACAATGGTCGCGGTTGGCCGCACGGTATCGATCACGTAGTTGGCCGAATCCGTCGTGCCGCTGCCGGCGTTGCCGGCCAGGTCGGCGATACCGGTGTTGTCCAGAGTGATCAGGTTAGTGGTGTCGGAGATGCTGGCGGTCGGGGTGAACGTTCCGGTCCAGGTGATGCCACCGTCGCTGCTGCTGACTGCCGACAATGTGCCGTTGGCGATGGTCAGGTCGGCGTTGGTGAAACCGCTCACCGCTTCGCTGAAGGTAAAGGTCACCAGCGACGTGTCGCCGATCTTCAACGCCGTGTCGGCCATGACGATGGTCACGGTCGGCCGCGCGGTGTCGATCGCATAGTTGACGGAGCTGGTCGTGCCGACGCCCGCCACGCCGTCGCTGATCGCGGTCACCCCGGTGTTGTCGAGGGTGATCAGGTTGGTGGCGTCGGTGATGTTGTTGGTCGGGGTGAACGTCGCGGTCCAGGTCAGGCCGCCGTCGCTGCTGCTGACCGCTGTCAGCGTGCCGTTGGCGATGGTCAGGTCGGCGTTGGTGAAACCGGTGACTGCGCGGCTGAAGGTGATGGTCACCAGCGAGGTTTCGCCGATTTTCAGGGCCGTGTCCGACATCACGATGGATGCGGTGGGCGGTTCCACATAAGCAGTATTGAGTGTGCCGCCATTGTTGTAGATTGCCGCGAAGGCCAACGGTACAGAGCCCGACACGCCGCCGCCCAGTTCTGCGCCGCCGGCGCCGCTGCCCGCTGCGTTACCGCTGATGGCGCTGAAGTTGGAGGCCGTGATCAGCACCGTGCCGCCCTGGTTCCAGATCGCGCCGACACCCCGGCCACCATCGCCACCGTTCAGGTTGTTGCTGCCCAGGCCACTGCCGCCACCGCCACCGCCGCCCGCACCGATGTTGTTGCTGATGACCGAGGTGCCGACGATTTTCAAAGTACCGGTCGAGGCGTTGTAAATGCCGCCGGCCGCATTGCCGCCGACGCCGCCGACCTTGTCCCAGCCGGAGCCACCACCGCCGCCGCCAATGGAAATCGTGCCATTGTTCGCGGTGCCGCCATTGCCGCCGTTGCTGTAATCGAACACGCCCACGCCGCCGGTGCCGCCGACCGTGGAACCGCCGCGTCCACCCATGTGCGTGGCGTCGTAGCCACCGCCGTAGCCACCGACGCCACCGCTGCCGGCCTGGCCGCCCAACGTTCCGGTGCCCGGCCCGGCCGTACCGCCATGGCCGCCGCCCTGACCACCAATACCACCGCCGCCGCCACCACCGCCGCCGTAGTTGGCGCCCGTGACACCGCCACCCCCACCACCGCCGGCCGCCGCGTTACCGGTGACCGAAACGTTGTTCAGCGTGAGGATGCCGGCGTTGAAAATCCCGCCGCCCATGGCCCCGGTCGCGCCATAGCCACCATTGCCGCCGTTGCCAGAGACCAGGCCCCGGGTAATCACCAGACCATCGAGAGTCACCGTGCTGCTGGAGGTGATTTCCACCACCCGCGTCCGGTACTGGCCATCGAGGGTGACGTCCGCCACCCCGTCGTTGTTCAGGTCGCCATCGACAGTGATGTTCTTGTTGATCAGCAGTTCCGAGGTGAGCTGCACCGTCATGCCGCTGCTGAAGGTCACGATGTCGCCGTTCTGCGCCGACGCCAGCGCTGCGCGCAACGAGCCGACCCCGGTGTTTGCGTTGTTGGTGGCGGTCCAGGTGGCGAGGCCCCACTGGTATTCGCTCATCGACAGGGTCGACAGCACGTTGGCGCTCTCGATTTTGCCGGTGGCGATCTCCAGATCCCAGTCGCCGCCCACGCCAGTGCGATTGTTCGAGGCAGCCACATCGCGGCCGGTCAGTTGTGCCAGCGAGTCGACGAAACTCAGGCCGCGGTCGCCCTCGGCGGTGTAGCAGCCGTAAATGAGGATGTCGCCGCCGACGTTCATGTCCTTGCCGATGTCCGCCAGCACTGCACTGCGTTGCGCGACGTTGTCCGCCGACAGATAGCTGTTGCCGAGCCACAGGTCACCGGCGTTGCCGTGAGCGATGATCTGTACCGAGCTGACGCCCGAGTGCTGGTCGAGATAATCGGCGATCTGCTGCAAGCCGTCCTTGCTTGCATCGAGCTTGACCACTTGCGCGCCGGGAGCAACGCCTTTGAGCAGGCTGTCGGCATCCTTGACCCGGGCATCGACGAACACCACGCTCTGGCCCGGTACGGCCACAGGGCTGGCAGCCGGCGTGGCATCGGCCTGACCGTGGGTGTCCTTGCTGACCGACGGATGATCGGCCGCAGGTGCCTTGGCCGCATCGGCAGCGGGATGGCTGTCGGCCTGGGCGGCGGTGTCAGCGACAGTCGCCGCGACGGCGCCGTCGAACAGCATGCGCGGTTCCAGCGACATGATCAGCGGCGCAGCCAGCGTCCGTTGGCCCTCGGTTACCCGCGACTTTTGCTTGCTCCACCACATGTTGCTCACCCGGACTCGAACAGTTGTAAACGCATCAATGAAAAACGCCGCGATCAACTGATCGCGGCGTCGGACTTCATACGAATCACATTGGCAGCACTGGCTGAGCCATCGAGCCAAAACGACAGATCGGCGTATTGCTTGAACAGGTCCGGCGGCAGAATCGTGCGCCGGGACTGCAGGGCGACCTTGGGTTTGACCTTGTGCAAGCCGGCCACACCCAGGGCCTGGTCGAACTCCGGCGCGTCATAGACCAGGTGTTCGAAATCGTGCTCGAACCAGGACTCGCCAATGAAGTCGTAGACCAGCCGCAGCACGCGCTCCGGGGCCTGGGTCAACAAGTCGTAATCGACGATCAGCAGCGAATCGGCGTGTTCGCCGTAATAGGCTTCCTTGAGCGCCGCCCAGGCAAAACCCACCAGACGATTGCGCTGGGCCAGGGTTTCGCAGCGGCTGTAGACCGTGTTGCGCTCGACGGCATCGCCGAACAGCTTGGTGTTTTCATAGGGATTGGCGCGGTACAACCGTTCCAGGCTGTCCATCACCCAGGCGACGTTGCGCACGCAGGCAATGACTTTGGCTTTGGGAAACAGATCGCTGATCGCCGGCAGGCGCGAACTCCACTGCCGGTTGGTATCGAACACCACCGGTTTGTCAGCCTTGTCGGCGTAGTAGGCATCGAACAGCCCGCGCAGCAGACGCCGGCGCATGTCGGTGTCGATCACCGCGCCGAATTCGCTGCCGGCGCTGCATTGTTCAAGGACACCGGAGAACAACGCGCCGACCGGACTGGTCATGCCGGCATGAAAGCGCGGGTTCTGCAGAAGAATCGCAGAAAGAAGGGTGGAACCTGAGCGCGGCAAGCCGGAGATAAAGTGGAACTGCTGCAATCCCTTCACCCTACTTTGTAAGTCCTTTTGTCCGACGAGCGTAGTCCAACAATACCCTTTCGACTAGTAGTGTTTTGATATCAAAATAGAGCAAAACGGACTATAAATAGTCATTCTTATCGCGAAACAACTGGTGAACCGTTTAAGTCATTTCGCCGCCGTCCCGTTAGCCGTCGTCAACGAAAAAAGTCGCGCATTCGCGCCGCCGGCGTGGGTCTGATCACGCAACTGCCAGGTCGTCGGCAAGGGTCGGAACGGATCGGGCACGTCTACATCCAGATCACCGATCAACCAGACGCGAGCACTGCCCTTGGGCAGGTCATCGAGTCGATCCAGATAGACCTCCTCGGACACCAGGGTGCCGAAACCGTAGTGATTGGGACGCGTCGAACGGCCATCGGCGGCGGGCGGGGTAAACAGCCGCACCTGAGCGTCAGTGCGGTTGTAGTAGACATAACTGAGATACCAGAGCATGTCGCTGGTGACGATGCGGTCACCGCTGACGAAATGCCGGTTGATGTAATCGACCATGACGTTGAACTGATCGTGCGGATCGACCGTGGCGTTGGTGTTTACGCCCACCAGTTCAACCCCGATCAATGACACCAGGATCGCCACTGCCAGCACACGAGCGCGGTGGTACAACCGGTCGATGGCCAGCGCTGCCAGCATCGGCAATCCCAGCGCATAGGCCGTCAGGTAACGCTCGATGAACACCGGGCTGATGAAGGACACCGCGAACACCAGCAACAATGGCATACCGGTGTAAAGCGCCAGCAGGACGCTGCCATGGTTCACGCTGCGGTCGCGGGCCACGGCCACGCCCGCCAGCGCCAGCAGGGCCAGCGGTACGCCGCAGAACAGCAGCAACGGCAGATGCTCGCCTTCGTCCTGGATTAACCAGAGCCAGATCATCGACGGCAGCGAGGACAGAGTCACCGGATCTTCCCAGCCCACATCGCCACCGACCTTGAGTTCTTCCATGTGTTGCGTCAGATCAAGCAGATTCGGCAACCACGGCAGGTAGAGCACGACGATGGCCAGATTGGCCAGCCACCAGTCCTTGCGCTGGATATGCCGCAGGCGATAGCCCGGCAGCAGGCGAATCAGTCCCAGGTACAGCCAATGGCTCAGCGCCGCCAGCACTGCGAAGTAGTGGGTGTACAACGCGGCGCTCATCAGCAATGCATAGATCAGCAGATACCGGCGGCGCTGCGGGCGCCTGACCCAGCAGATCAGCGCCAGTGTCGTACCGATCAGGAGCAGGCCGAGCAGCGAATACATGCGCACTTCCTGGCTGTAGCGCACCGCCGTCGGCAGCAACGCCAGCAGCACCCCGGCAATGATCGCGGCGCGGCGGGTGGCCAGGCGATCGACCAGGCACACCCCCAGCCCGACCGTGGCAATGCCGGCCAGCGCGCTGAGGCTGCGGATCGACAGAATCGTGTCACCGAACAACCCGATCCAGCCGTGCAGCAACATAAAGTAAAACGGCGGATGCACGTCGAACGCCGCGTGCTCCCAGATACCACTGAGCGAATAGTTCGCCAGCAACAGGCTTGAGCCTTCGTCGCCCCAGATCGCGGCGGCGGTCAGGTCATAAAAACGCACCACCGTCGCCAACAACAGAATGGGGATCAGCCACTGCTGGCGAGCCCAGCGCCATAAACGCCGGACACCGGCATTCGGTGCGGCAAACGGGTCCTGGGTATCCCCCAGCGGAGTCTCGCGACGCGCTTCCATCAACCTTCCCTTACAGATTTACCGAGTAAAAACCAGCGCCACTCATTGCGCACACTGTAGGCCAGAGTCGAAGTCGATGCGCGGCCACGACGACGTCCGGCAAGTCCGCCGATCCGGGTCTACGCTACGGCTTGGCGTGACCTGCCCGCGCAAACGCAAGACGTCAGCACAGCATCTGTGCCTGCCCTGCAACCAAGGCTAACGCGCGGCGCGCCGACCACATAACAGAAGGATGAGGAACCATGGAAGTCTTTATGGGTACGATTCAACCGTTCGCCTTCAACTTCGCCCCCAGTGGCTGGGCCTTATGCAACGGCCAAATCCTGGGCATCTCGCAATACCAGGCATTGTTCGCCTTGCTGGGCACCTACTATGGCGGCAACGGCACGACCAATTTTCAGTTGCCTAACCTGCAAGGTCGCGTACCCGTGGCACAGGGCAGCGGACAGGGACTGACGCCGCGTGTCATCGGTCAGGTATATGGCACGGAAAACGTCACGGCCACGATCGCCAACATGCCTAACCACACCCACGCGATGACCGGCCTTTCCGCCAACACCGCCCTGCAGCTGGCGGTGCCGGCAAGCAATCCGGCGACCGTGCCGACCGCCACCAACTCGTACATCGGCGCGTCCGGCGGCGGCCCTGGCTCGGCGAACATCTATTCCGATGCCCAGGGTGCCACGCCGGTTCCCATCAAAGGCCTGACCACGACTGTCACCGGAGACATTTCTTCCACGGGCGGCAGTCAGCCGTTATCCATCGTCAACCCCTCTCTGGTCGTCAACTTCAGCATTGCCCTGAACGGGCTGTTCCCTTCGCGCAATTGAACCACTGCCGGGGGCTTTCGGCCCCCGGCCGTTTCTCTCTCACTGGAGTCAGACCATGTTGCAAGCGGTTCAGATCCAACACGTCCAGGCATTGCTGGGACAGCAACACACGCTGCACCTGCCGGATGGCACAGCGCTGCCGATCCACATCGAGTACCTCGACGAAGTCCCCGCCGCGAAGACGCGCTACAGCGATCGCATGCCCTTCTGCCTCGAATTCAACAGCCTGGTGCCGACCGGGTTCGTCGACGGTCTGTGCGCACTGGAATTGCCGGAGCTCGGGCGAGTGGAGGATATCTTCGTGTCACGAGTGCCGGCGATGGGGCGGGATCCGCAACTGGGTTATTTCTGTATTTCCTTCAACTGAAATCCCGCCTCATTGCGGATACCACACCAGCCGCTCCGCCGCCGGATTACGCTCCTCCACCGCAAACCCCAACGCCAGGTAGTGTTGCCGCGCGTGGGGGTTGTTGGCCCAGACCACCGTTGCCACCGGGCAGCGGACCTGCTGCGCGGCCTTTTGCACGCCTTGCAGGACCGCGCGGCCGTAACCCTGGCCCCGCGCCTGGGGGATGAAGGCGATGTACAACACGCGGATTTCATTGGGGCCGAAGTCGGTGCTCAGCGCACCGATGGCCGTGCCGAGTTTTTCCACGACGTAGTGCATGGCGTTGGGATGGTTTTCACCCACGCCCTGTTCCTGCACCTGGAATTGCTGGGCGAGCACTTGCTGCACCACTTCCTGCTCGCCGTCGATCCATTGCAGATCCGGGCGCGCCGACTGATAGAGGCGGTGCAAAAACGGCTCGTCGGTGGCCCGCGCAGGTCGCACCACCAATCCGTCTGCCGTCACATCCGCGTTGCTCGCCATGTTCACGCTCCCTAGAAACCGCTTTCCCTGACCCCCAGCGCCGCCAACCGGCGCCAGGCCACGCCGAGTACCGACTCGACGCTGCCCTGCAGCACCACCACACCGCGCAACGGCTGAACCGGGGCAGGTGGCTGATCCAGCGTAGTCAATCGCGCGCCATATTGCGCCTGTACGGGTTCGGCTCGTTGCTGTTGATCACGGCGCACGGCAATCGGCCCGTGATGATCGGAGGTCAGCGCTTCCTGATCGACATAGGCCACACCATTGGTATCGATTTCATCCAGTTTTACGCTGATCGCCGGATGCATCGGATCATCGGCGATGAACCGCCCGGTCGCACCCGGTTTGACCCGCCACAACTCGGCCTCGGCGATATAGCCGCGCAGGCGCGAACCGTCCTCGACCACCCGCGCCAGCGCATCCTTGCTCGACAGCCAGCGCCCCGGCGTCAGATTCGGCAGCACGTCACGCACAGTGCCGGCATGGGGCGCGCGCAACAGCAGGCGTTCGCGGCGAGCGCTCAGACCACGGTATTGCGCCACGGCTTCGGCGAGACGTTGCTCGATGATACTGGCGTCGGCCGCGGTTTCACTGCGACCGGCCTGTCGGCGCATCAGCAATTGCTGGATCTGGATTTCCCGACGGACGATGGCCTGCTGCGAATCGAGGTCCGGCGACTCCAGTTCGATCAACACATCACCCTGAGCGACTGTCTGCCCATCACTGACCTTGACTGTCTTGACCCGCGCCGCCACCGGCGCATGCAACGCACTGGCCCGACCGCCCTCAAGCATCGTCGGCAGTTCCACCGCGCTGCGCCACGGCACGATCAGCACCAGCAGCAGACCAAGCACAGCGAGACTGCTCAGCAGCACGCGCGCACCGTGGGCCTGTTCGCGGCGGCTCCACCACTGGCGCCACTCATTCATGATCGGCAGAAAGATGAACCACACCAGTTCCACCAGCATCAGGAAAATTCCCAACACCTTGAAAAACAGGTGATAGACCGCCAGCGCGATCCCGAAAAACAATGCCGCACGCCACAACCACGAGCCATACCCCCAGATCAGCAAACGCCGTTGCGTCTTCGGCGACCAAGGCTCCGGCGCCGCAGCGCCATAGCCGAACAAAAACTCGCGTAACCGCCAGCGACACAGGGCAAAGGCTCGCCCCTGAAGGTTGTCTACCTCCCACAGGTCACTGAGCAGAAAATAGCCGTCAAAACGCATGAACGGATTGAGGTTGACCACCAGCGTAGTGATCCACGTGGCGCTGGCGAGCATGAACGCTGCCGTGCGCCCGGGGCCATCGGGCAACAGCGACCAGGCCAGCAGCGCGATGCACGCCAGCAGCAGTTCCGCGAGCACCCCGCCGGCACCGATCAACAACCGCGCGCGCCGATCATTGACCCGCCAGGCATCGCTGACATCGGTGTAAAACATCGGCAGCAAGACCATGAACGCCACGCCCATGCTCTGCACCCGACACCCGGCGCGCTTGGCCATGAACGCATGGCCGAACTCGTGGCACAGCTTGGCAAAGAACAACGCAACGCCGAACGCCAACGCGCCACCGAGGCTGAACAGGTGCGGGAACGTGCCGACAAATCGTTGCCAGTCCCGCGACACCAGAAACACCCCCAGCCCCAGCGTCAGCGGTAAACCGTAACGCAGCACGCGCGGGCCGAAGCGCTCCAGCCAGGGCCAAGCTCGGTTGAGAAAGGCGTCCGGGCGCCACAAAGGAATGCGGAAAAACAGGTATTGATGCAGCAGGATTTTCCACAGGCTCTGGCGTTGCGCGAGGGCCTTGAGCGAGTAACTGGCACGCTGCTGATCGTCGAGGGCGCTGATCAGGTCATGCCCGCGCAGAAACGTCAGCAGTTGCTCCAGCTCGACGCCGTCCAGCGGCAGGCCCGGTTCACGATTGGCGGCGCGCAACACCTGTTCGGCATCGCCCAGCGACCAGTGCCGCAACAGACGCATCGCTGCCGTGCCGAGTTTGAAATAGCGACCGCGCACCGGATCGGCCAGGGTCCAGCGCGGTGAACCGTCCAGTGCCGGTGCCGCGGGCGACAGTTGCAGGTCGGCACGCAGGCTCGGCAGATTCATTTACAGGCCCACGCTCTGACGCAGACCGGCCAGTGGCCGACGCAGCAGGTACAAGGCCAGCGGGGCGCGATCACCGAAAATTTTTGCCGTGCCGCGCAGGCCGATACGCGGTGGCGCATCAGCAAAATTGGCATCGAGGCGATATGCAAGCTGCCCGCCCGCCGTCGGTTGCGCCTCGTAAGCCGAGCGCTCCAGCGTGGCGAGATGGCGTTGCAACGGATCGCTGTCGAGAAACAGCGCGACTTCGGCACCCGGCGCCAGCGCAATCGCATCGCCCACCGCCAGTTCGATGCGCAGTTCGGCCTGATTCGGGTCAGCGATTTCCATCAACCGCTCGCCGGTCTGCACCGGTTTGCCGGTCAGGCGCTCGGCATCGGCGAACACTGCAATTCCGTCACGCTCGGCGTGCACTTCGCTACGCGCCAGCAACTCGCGGGCGTAATCGCGCTCGGCGCGTTTTTGCTCGGCGCGGGCGGCGAGCAAATCGACCCTGGCACTGGATTCGGCATCGGCAAATGAACGTTGCGAGTTGGATTTCAGTTCCGCTTCCGCCACGCCCAAGGCACGCTCGGCCACATCGGCCTGGGCCTTGAGGGTGGTGCTTTCAAATCGCAGCAGCATGTCGCCGGTTTTCACCGGTTGATTGGGCTTGACCAAAAACTCGGCGATCACCCCGTCCAGCGGCGCCGCGACCACGCGCCCGCCCTGCGGCACCACCTCCGCCGGGGCCAGTACCGACTGGCGCACCGGGATCAGCAACCCGAGCAACAGCACCGCCACCAGCGCCACCTGACGCTTGCGCGTCCAGCGCAGGCGCCACGGTTTGCGCGGCTGCAGCGCCAGCCAGGCGTGACTGTAGGTGTCGCCCAGTTGCGACAGCAGCACTTGTTCGGAAGGATTCCACGGCACATCGCGGGCCAGCCACAGACCGCCGAACACCTCGCCCTGACGGTCGATCAGCGGCAGCCAGAACACCTGCGCCGCAGACAGCGAGCGCCAGTCGGCCTGAATCGACTCGGCAAGCAGTTGCGGCGCAATCACCCGTGCCTGCTTCAGCACATCCTGCTGGAACAACTGCGCCACGGCCTGCTCGACAAACGCCACGAACGGCGCATTCGGCTCCACCGCGCTGACGCCGGTCACCGCCTGCACCTTGCCAGCAATCAGCAACGCTGCATGACGAAAGCCGAACAGCGACTGGCCGTCATTGACCAGACTGTAGGCCAGTTGCGAGGCATCGCGGGCGGCGCGGGTCTGGCGTTCGAGGTCAAGGAATCGCGCGAATACCTGCTCGGCACCGCCGGCGACCGGGGCGTTCATTTAAGCTCCGCAAAGTGCGCCGTGCCGCTCATGCCGGCAAGCAAGCCCTTGGCTTCGGGAAGCGTGGCGACCAGCAACAGTGTCTGGCTGCCTTCGTCGATGCGCGCGCCGAGGCGTTTGACCGTGGCATCGATCGACTGGCCGGTTTCGTCGGGGATAAAGCTGAAGGTCTGGCCGGGTTTGAGTCTGGCCATCCAGCGCGACGGCACCAGCAGGTGGATCTCCAGGGTGCGGTTATCCACCACGTCCAGCAGCGGCGCGCCGGCCGCCACGCTTTCGAAACGCTGGACCTTGCGCTCCACCACTTGCCCGTCGAATGGCGCGACCACGCTGCAGCGTTTGACCTGAACCTGATAAACCTGAGATTGCGCCTGGGTTTCGCTGACCTTGGCCTCGGCCCGCGCCACTTCGAAACGCCCGACGGAATTGAGCGCGGCCAACTGCCTGTTGTGCGCCAGCTCTTCACCGGCACCGCGATTGGCCGCCTGCGCAGCATTGAGCTGAGCCTGATACGCCGAGCAGTCGAAGCGCGCCAGCACATCGCCTTTCTTGAACGACTCGCCCTCGCTGAACGGCAACTCGACAATCCGCCCCGACAACTCGCTGGCCAGTACCGCCTGATCCCGCGCCCGCAACACCCCCCGCGCCTCACTGCTCGCCGTGGTTGCCGCAGGCGCTGCGTTATCCAGCAGCGGATCGTCTGGCCCGGGCGTTTGCGCCTGAACTGCACACGTGACAAAGGTCAATCCGATAACCCAACCGCGCAAACGCTGCATAACCGCTACTCCCTGACGGATGAGCGGAGTCTACGACAGCGGGGAATAGCGTCAAGCGAAAGGCCATCACTGTGCCGTTACGCTTGCTGTAATCCGAGCGAAGCGCTATGGTCACCCATCGAAAATATGACTTTGATGGAATATTCCATAACGATCATATTAGTGCCCATGAATTGGGATATCGAATACACCGACGAGTTCGGCAACTGGTGGGAAGAACTGTCTGAGAGCGAGCAGAGCTCTGTGGCGGCAAGCGTCAAACTGCTTGGGCAATTCGGCCCAGGCCTGCGCTTTCCGCATAGCAGTGCAATCAATGGAGCGCGGCATGGTCATTTACGGGAATTGCGCGTCCAGCATGGCGGGCGACCGTATCGCGTGCTCTACGCGTTTGATCCAAGACGCTGCGCGCTGCTTTTGATCGGTGGAGATAAAACCGGTCAGGACCGATGGTATGAACTCAACGTCCCGCTCGCCGATCGACTGTACGATGAGCATCTCGAAACATTGCGCAAAGAGGGTTGCAACAATGGCTAAGAAATTCGCCGACCTCGAAGCACGCATGACACCCGAAGCCCGGGCGCTTGCCGATTCGATCTACGAACAACACATCAAGGAAATGCCGCTTAACGAACTGCGACAAGCCAAGGCCCTGAGCCAGGCCACGCTGGCTGAAATGCTGCACGTCAATCAAGCGGCGATCTCAAAAATGGAGCGCCGTACCGATATGTACATCAGCACGTTGCGCAACTACATCCGGGCAATGGGTGGCGAACTTGAAATCATCGCAACCTTTCCTGACGGACAAATCAAAATCGAAAACTTCGCAGGCTGAGCATCCGTAACCTGTTTCAACCTGTGAATCGTCCAACTGTGCGAATAGCCGTACCGCAGCAAATCGAATTCGCCGATTTGCTCCCTCTGGTGCAATCTCAGCGCTGAGCCATACCCCCCGCCGGGTAAACCGCCTCCCATCCCCCACCCAACGCCTTGTACAACCCGACCATCGCCAGCGACACCCCGGTCGAACTCTCCACCCACTGCTCCTGAGTTGCCAGCAACGCGCCTTGCACGGTGAGCACGTTGACGAAATCGACCACGCCTTCGACGTATTGCTGTTGCGCGGTGCGCAGGGCGATCTGGTTCTGGCGTACGGCTTCGGCGAGGCTGTCGCGGCGGCGTTGGCTGGCGTTGTAGGCCGTCAGTTGGTCGTCGATTTCATGCCAAGCGCGCAGCACGGTCTGCTGGTAGGCGATGGCCGCTTCCTGTTGCTGAGCTTCACGCAGTTGCAGCATGCCGCGCAGACGTCCGCCGTCGAACAGCGGCAGGCTCAATTGCGGGCCGATACCGAAAGCGCGCGAACCCCAGGAGCCGAAATCGCTCAGTTGCATCGCTTGCGATCCGAGGTTGCCGGACAGGGTGATGCGCGGATAAAAATCACCCTTGGCCACGCCGATGTTGGCGGTGGCGGCGTGCAGGCGCGCCTCGGCCTGACGGATGTCCGGGCGGCGTTCGGCCAGTTGCGACGGCAGGCCGATGGCGACTTGCAGCGGTGACTGCGGCACGGCGGCATCTGTGGATAACTCTTTGGCCAGCGCCTGGGGCGCTTCGCCCATCAACAGGCTGATCGCGTTGATCAGTTGCGACTGACGCTGCTCAAGGGCCGGCAGGCGCGATTCGATGGCCGCGACCTGCGCGGCGGCTTCGGCGACGTCGAGATCGGTCGCTACACCGTCGTTGAGGCGCAGTTGCGACAGCTTGAGGCTGTGCCGGGCGACGTCGAGGTTCTGCTCGGTGACCTCGCGGGTGTTCTGCACGCCGCGCAGCTGAATGTAGTTCTGTGCGGTGTCGGCGAGGACCGCGAGCAGCACGCCGCGACGGTCGTTTTCGGCGACTTCGAGGTTGGCATCGGCGGCTTCGGTTTCACGGCGCACGCGCCCCCAGAAATCCAGTTCCCAGGAGGCGGAGAAACCGGCGTCCCACAGATTGAAGGCGGAATCGCCGTTGTGCCCGGACGGGTCATTCAGGCCTTCGCCACTGTTGCGCTTACGCGCGTAGCTGCCGGTAGCGGCGGTGTTCGGGTAGCGATCCGCGGTGATCACCTGGCGCGCGGCACGGCTTTGTCGCAAGCGGCTGCTGGCCAGTTGCAGATCGAGGTTGCTGTTCATCGCCCGCTGGGTCAGTGCTGAGAGTTGCGGGTCGTGGAAAACCTCCCACCAGCGTTCGTTCAGCGGTTCGCTGACGGCTTGGCTGGGGGCGGATTTGGCGGGTTTGGCCCAGTCGGCGATCTGTGTGGCTTCGGGCTTGTGGAAGTCCGGGCCGACGGTGCAGGCGCTGAGGCCAAATAAGCTCACCATAAAAAGTGACTGAATCAGACTTTTGTGGCGAGGGAGCTTGCTCGCGCTCGAGTGCGTAGCACTCGCGATTTTTGCGGTCGCTTCGCAACCCAGCGGGAGCAAGCTCCCTCGCCACAGGTTTTTATGCAGAATCATCGCTGAGTCACCTCACGCTCCGACGCCGCCGGACTGCGGGTATCGATGCTCGCCTCCACCGACATGCCCACACGCAACCGCTCGGCCAACGGCTGACCCGGTTCAAGCACGATCTTCACCGGAATCCGCTGCACGACCTTGGTGAAATTACCGGTGGCGTTGTCCGGTTTTACCGCGGCGAATGTAACGCCGGTTGCCGGGGCGATACTCTCGACGCGGCCGCTCAACGCTTCGCCGCCGAGACTGTCGACGCGTACCTGCACGTCTTGCCCCGGCTGCACGTCGGTGAGTTGGGTTTCCTGAAAGTTGGCGATCACATACGCCTGACGCAATGGCACCACCGCCAGCAGCTTGCTGCCCGGCGTGACATAAGCGCCGACACGCACCGCGCGCTCGCCGACCATGCCGTCCTGCGGCGCGGTGATGCGCGTGTAGGACAGCTCGAAACTGGCGATTTCCAGCGCCGCTTGTGCGTGCTTCAGATTGCCTTCGGCAGCATCGCGCTGCGCCGTGAGAATCTCCACCTGCTTGCGCTCGGCCGCCAGTTTCGCGCTGGCGGTATCGAGCCGAGCGCTCACCTGATCGATGCGCGTGCGGGCCTGTTGCGCGTTCTGCACCGTTCCCGCACCAACGCCGGCGAGGTGGTTATAACGATTGAGTTCCTGCTGGGCGAAGGCCATTTCCGCCTTGGCCGAGACCACCGAAGCCTGGGCCTGAGCAATCACCGAGGTCTGCCTTTCCAGTGTGGCACGGGCGTTTTGCAGCTGGGCACAGGCGACCAGGGTTTGCGCATCGGCGGCTTCAGCGGCCGCACGCAAATCACGGTCATCGATCAACGCCAGCAATTGCCCGGCCTTGACCTGCTGGTTGTCTTCCACCAGCACTTCCTTGATGAACCCGGCCACGCGCGGCACCACCAGGGTGAAGTCGGCGGAAACGAACGCGTCGTTGGTATTTTGCTGGGTACGCTTGCCGAACAGTCCCGGCACCGCCAGGTACAGCAACACGCCAACGGCCAGTGCGGCCGCCACGGCCACCGCGAGTTTTTGCTTTGCTTGAGTCGTCATAAAAACCTTCGGTATCAGTGAAGCAATCAGGTCGGCGCGCGGGGCGGAAAGATCCGCGTCGGCAGCCAGAAAATCAGCAGGATCAGCGCCACTGCGACGCCGGCCATGCACACATAGAGATCAGAAGAAGTCAGCACCACGGCCTGTTCGTGCAGACGATGGGCAAGGCCCGGATCGCTGCGATCGGCCAGCGGTGAGTTGCCGAGGTTGTCGATCAACATGGTCGAATGGAAATGCAGACGCGCGGTGGTCAGCGCCTCGATGACGCCGGTGGCGATCACCGCCGCCAGGCCTTTCACCGTGTTGAACCACGCCGAGGCGAACGGCCCGTCCTGCGGCTGGATGCTGCCGGTCGAGAGCATCAACAGCGGTAGCACCGACATCGGCTGACCGAAAATCTGCAACCATTGCAGGACGTAGAAATTGTCGCGGATCCACTCCGAGGTCAGCAGCGAGCCGCCCAGACAGGACAGGGTCAACATGCTCAAACCGATGCCGAGCACCCAGCGGCAATCGACCCAGCGCAGGTTGCACAGCGCCGCCACCAGCGGCAGTGCGATCAACTGCGGCAGCGCGGCGATCAGCATGATCGGCGCGGTCTGCACCGGGCGATAACCCTGGACCTGCGCCAGATAGCTCGACGGAATCAGCACCACCGCCTGCAATACCACCAGCACCCCGGCCAGGGTCATCAGGGCAAACGACAGGTTGCGGATGCCGAGCATCTGCAGCTTGAAAAACGGAATCGGCTGCGACCATTCATTGATCAGAAACGCCACCAGCAACAGCGAACCGGCGCCGAGCAACGCGCAAATCAGGCTCGACTCGAACCAGTCCAGCCGATTGCCCTGGAGCAAGCCGATCACCAGCATGCAGATCGCCGGGAAGCCCAGCAGCAGGCCTTTCCAGTTAAATTTTTTTAGACGTTCGAGGCGCAGCGGATCCTGCGGAATCCCCCAAGCGACCATCGCCATGGCGATCAGGCACGGCACGATGATTTGCCAGAACGTCCATTGCCAGCCGACGTACTCGCTCCACAACCCGGCCAGCGGCGTGCCGAGGCCGGGGCCGAAAGTTGCGGTCAGGGCGTAACCGGCCAGGCCGTAGAGTTTGAAATTGGCCGGTAGAAAACGCAGGGCGACCGTCATCAGCATCGGCGGCAACGCACCGCCCGCCAGCCCTTGCAGGGTGCGCATCAGCAGCAGGCTTTCATAGTTGGGGGCGAACGGGCACAGCACGCCGAGCAGGGTAAACAGGCTGATCGCGCAGAGGGTGAAACGGCGCAGCGAAAAGGTCACCGAGCACCACGGCGCGAAAGCCATCGCCGCCACCGAGGTCGCGGCGTAGCAGGACACCAGCCAGGTGCCTTCGTCGTAACCAATGTTCAACGCGCCACGGATGTCTGCCAGCGCGACTTTGGTCACCATTTCGTTGAGGCCCGAGACCAGCACCGCCAGCAGTACGCCAACCAGGCCGGTGATGATCCGCGCGCCGAACACCGGTGGCGCGGCCGCCGTCGCCGGACTGGCCGCAGCGATGGGCGCCGGGACGGTCAGGGATGTCATGAATGCACACTCCGGAGGGAAAAATACCGGAGCATCTTAGTCGGGCTTAGTGCTGACGAAAATTGACTTATTGGCAGGTTATAAGTGCGTCAGACACAATTGTTTAAAGCAAAAGATCGCAGCCTTCGGCAGCTCCTACAGACTGCTTTCCCTTGTAGGAGCTGCCGAAGGCTGCGATCTTTTGACTTTCAGGGTTGCGCGGCCAGCCACGTCTCGTCGCAACACGCCTTGAGCGTTTCACGCAGCCAGCGGTGCGCCGGGTCTTTGTCGAAGCGCGGGTGCCAGGCCTGGGTCAGCATCAGGGTCGGCAACGGGATCGGCAGATTGAACGAGCGCAGCTTCAGGCCCAGTCGACGCACGCTGAGCAACGCTTCCTTGGGCACCGGCAGGATCAGGTCGGAATCCGGCAAGGCGAACATCGCCGCGTGGAAGCTGGGCGCGATCACCGCCACCCGCCGCTCCAGGCCCAGGGCATTCAACGCGGTATCAATAGGGCCGCGAGCAATGCCGCGGCGCGACATGCTGATGTGCGAGTAACCGGCATAGCGCTCGGCAGTGATTTCGCCGTCGAGCAGTGGATGATCCTCCCGTACCAGACCGACGAAATGCGTGGAGAACAGGTTCTGCACTTTGACTTCCGGGGTCACCGGACGGGTGTTACTGACACTCAGATCAATCCGTCCTTCGCGCAACGCCTCATCGTCGCCATCGCCCTCGGGGACGAAGCGCAATTCGCAGTGCGGCGCCTGCTGATCAAGGGTGTCGAACAGCTTGCCGCCGTACACGCCGATGAAAAAGTCATTGGCGCGGATGCTGAAGCGCCGGCGCAGGGTGCCGAGTTCCACACTGTCGGCCGAGCGAAACAGCAGCGCCGCCTGCTCGACGACATCGCGCACCTGCTCGCGCAATTCGAGGGCTTTGGGGGTCGGCACCAGGCCACGGCCAGCGCGCACCAGAATCGGATCGCCAATGGCTTCGCGAATGCGCGTCAGGGTGCGGCTCATGGCGGCAGGGCTGAGGTTCATCCGCCGCGCGGCGCCGACCACACTGCCTTCGTCGAGCAGGGCGTCGAGGGCGACCAGGAGGTTCATGTCCGGGAGTTGCATGCAGAGCACTCGTGGCTGATCTGGATTGATCCGGGTGCAATGCTAGCAAACATCCTTCAACTTCGCGGCGGCTGTAAGGACGCCATCGCTGGCAAGCCAGCTCCCACAGGATTTTCGGCGGTCACAGAATGAGTGAACGCCACAATCCCTGTGGGAGCTGGCTTGCCAGCGATGGGGCCAGCTCAGTCAATACACATCAGCGCTGCATGCCCCAACGCTTCACCGTCACCCGCTCCAGCGTATCGAACACCAGATTCTCCACCAGCAACCCGATCAGGATCACCACCGCCAATCCGGCAAACACCTTGTCGGTGTACAGCTCATTGCGGTTCTGGAAGATGTACCAGCCCAAACCGCCCTTGCCACTGGTCGCACCGAACACCAGTTCGGCGGCGATCAGCGTGCGCCAGGCAAACGCCCAGCCGATTTTCAGCCCGGCGAGGATCGACGGCAGTGCTGCCGGGATCAGGATGAACAGCACAAAACGCATGCCCTTCAGCCCGTAATTACGCCCGGCCATGCGCAGGGTTTCCGAAACGCCGAGAAAACCGGCGTAGGTGTTCAACGCCAGCGCCCACAGCACTGAATGCACCAGCACGAAAATCAGGCTGTTCTGCCCCAGCCCGAACCAGAGCAAGGCCAGCGGCAGCAAGGCAATTGCCGGCAGCGGATTGAACATTGAGGTCAGGGTGCTCAGCAAATCGCGACCGAACTGGGTCGACACCGCCAGCGTGGTCAGGGCGAACGCCAGCACGATGCCGATCAGGTAACCCTTGATCAGCACCACCAGCGATATCCACACCTTGCCGAGCAACTCACCACTGAGCAGGCCGTCGTACAGCGCGTGACTGGTCTGCAGAAAACTTGGCAGCAGCAGGTCGTTGTTCTGCACCCGGGCGATCACTTCCCAGAGGATCGCCAGCAGAATCAGGATCACACTCTTACGCAACCAGCCCTGTTGCCACAGGCGTTGGCCCAGCGGCAGTTCGCGCTCGAGCGGTACGCTGGTCAGTGGTTCAAGGACGGTTTCAAACTCTTGTCGTACAGACGATGGCTGGCTCATCGGGCAATCCTCCAGAACGCTCAATAAGCGATACGAATGTCGTTGAAGTCATGGTCACGCTCGGTTTCCGGCGACTGGCCCTCATCGAACAGCAAACGGTGAATGCGCCGCGCCGATTCCTGAAACGCCACGCCGCCGAGGCTTTGCAGATCGTATTGATGGCTGTGCACTTCAGCGCGCACCCGTCCCGGATGGGGCGACAGCAGCAGGATGCGATTGCCGACCACCAGCGCTTCTTCGATCGAGTGGGTGACGAACAGCAAGGTGAAGCGCACCTCTTCCCAGAGCAGCAGCAATTCTTCCTGCATCTTGCGCCGGGTCAGAGCGTCCAGCGCGGCGAACGGCTCGTCCATCAGAAGGATTTTCGGCTGCATCGCCAGCGCCCGGGCAATCGCCACCCGCGCCTTCATGCCGCCGGACAAAGTGTGGGGATAGGCGTCGGCGAATGCTGCCAGACCGACTTTTTCCAGATAGTGCAGTGCACGTTCTTCAGCGTCTTTTTTGTTCAAGGTTCGCGAGGCGAGCAGCGGAAACATCACGTTCTGTTTGACGGTTTTCCACGGCGGCAGTTGATCGAACTCCTGGAACACCACGATCCGGTCCGGCCCCGGCCCCTCGACCCGCTGCCCTTGCAGGCGAATCTCACCTTCACTCGGTGCAATGAAACCAGCGGCCGCCTTGAGCAAAGTCGACTTGCCGCAGCCGGACGGGCCGAGCAGGACGAAGCGGTCTGCCGGATCGATTTCGAAACTGACCTGATGGGTGGCGCGCACCACCCGTTGCGGGGTGCGGTATTCGAGGCTGACGTTATCCACCGCCAGCAGCGCCTGGCTGCTGGCGATCGGGTTGCTGGCCGCGTGGCCTTGCAAAGGGGCGTTCATCTCGATCAGCTCCCTTGCAGCGGTTTGGCGTCCTGGAAGAAATAGTCCTTCCACGATTCCGGTTTGTTCTTGATCGCGCCGACGCGGTAGAGGAATTCGGCCAGTGGATAGGTATTTTTCGGCGTGACGCTGAATTCGAATTGCGGGTTGTCGATGATTTTCAGCAGCTCGGCGCGGTCGATCTTGGCCTTGGTCACGCGGATGTAGGTGTCCGCCGCCGCGCCCTTATCGTTCTGGGCAAATTGCGCGGCTTCGCTCAGCGCTTCGACGAAGGCTTTGTAGGTTTTCGGGTTCTCGTTGCGGAACTTCTCGGTGGCGAACAGCACGGTTGGCGAGTTCGGGCCGAGGATGTCGTAGGAGTTGAGCACCACGTACACATTCGGGTTCTGCAGCGCCTGATCCTGGAACGGCGGGTTGGAGAAATGCCCGTTCAGTTCGGTGCCGCCGGCAATCAGCGCAGCGGTCGCATCCGGGTGCGGCACGGCAATGGTGTACTTGTCGAGGCGATTGAATTCCTTGTCACCCCACTGCTTGGCCGCCGCGTATTGGAGGAAGCGCGACTGCACCGACACGCCCACCGCCGGCACCGCAATGCGGTCCTTCTCGGTGAAATCGGCAATGGTTTTGACCTTGGGATTATTGCTCACCAGGTAGTAAGGGAAATTGCCGAGCGAGGCCACGGCCTTGACGTTCTGCTTGCCGTGGGTGCGATCCCAGATGGTCAGCAACGGGCCGACCCCGGCGCCGGCAATGTCGATGGAACCGGACAACAGCGCATCGTTGACCGCTGCGCCGCCCGAGAGCTGCGTCCAGTCGACCTTGATGTCGAGGCCTTGCTGCTTGCCGTACTTCTCGATCAGGCCCTGATCGCGCACCACATTGAGCAATAAATAGACGATCCCGAACTGTTCGGCGATGCGGATTTCACCTTCGGCGTGGGCCACGGTCGGCGCCACCAGGCTGCCGGCAAGCAGGCTTAAACCCAGGCCGATGGCCGCCGCCAGCGGTGCAAATGGAAGACGTTTGGACATGATCGAATCTCCGGCAAATCAGAAAGGCGCGTCGCCCTGAATGGTCGTGCGATACAGCTTGCGGCGCAGGTGCGCAGGGCAGCCGGCGGCAAGGTGAATCAGCGAACGGTTGTCCCAGAACACCATGTCGTGGGGCTGCCACTGATGGCGGTAGATGTTTTGCGGCAGCACGCTGTGGGCGTAGAGCTCGGCCAGCAATTGTTGGCTCTCGTCCTCCGGCAGACCGACGATGCGGGTGGTGAAGCCTTCGCTGACGAACAACGCCTTGCGGCCGTTTTCTGGATGAGTGCGGACGATCGGGTGCACCACTTCGGCGACCTGCGCCAGTTGCTCCGGGGTCAGGGTCGGGCGCCAGTTGCCTTCGAATTTGGTCTCGCTGTAACGCGCGGTGTAGGAATGCGCGGCCGAGCGGCCTTCCACGGCTTTGCGTAGCGCTTCGGGCAGGTTGTCCCAGGCTTTGTGCATGTCGGCAAACAAGGTGTCGCCGCCCTCGGACGGCAACTCCTGGGCGTGGAGCATCGAGCCGAGACTCGGCAGCTCCTTATAGGAAAGATCCGAATGCCAGAACTTGCCGGCGTCGCCGAGGCCGATGTTCTGGCCGTTCTCGACGATGTTGGAAACGATGAGGATTTCCGGGTGATTGGCCAGCAGGAACTGCTTGAGCACGTGAATCTGCAACACGCCGAAGCGGCGGCTGAAATCGATCTGCTGTTGCGGGGTGATGCGCTGGTCGCGGAACACCACGACATGGTGATCCAGGTGCGCACGATGTATGCGCGCGAAGTCCTGATCGTTGACCGGCCGGGTCAGGTCCAGGCCGATGATCTCGGCACCGACGGCACCGCTGAACGGGCGAATTTCAAAGCTTTGCGGCGCGGCAGTCGCGGCGCTTGGGGTGGCAGTAGCTGCGGACATCTCTCAATCTCCCACGCACGGCGCGCTCACGGGCGCGCACGTCGATCAGACACTCACGCTGGATTGCGTGTCGGTTCAGGTCGTGCGGCGCGCCGATTGGTCGGCAGGTACGCAGGGGGATGACTTTAAAGCTATAAGAAAAGGAAATTAAATACCGTTAATGAATAACGATATGGCGGATGGTGAGGAATGGACTGGATGGTGAGTGACGATTTGTGTCACTTCTATGCGTAATGTGGCAACTTCACTGGCGCCTTCGCTGGCAAGCCAGCTCCCACAGTTTCCGATGTCGAGCACACAATCGTGTTCCAACCGGAAACTCTGTGGGAGCTGGCTTGCCAGCGATGAGGCCCTGATGACCGCTAGAGAATCAACGCTCGTGCAACGCCTCGGCCCGCGCCCGGATGATCGGTTTGAGCAGATAACTCAGCACCGATTTCTTGCCGGTGATGATATCCACCGACGCGACCATCCCCGGGATGATCAGCAACGGCTTGTCATCGGTGCCCAGGTGGCTGCGCTCGGTGCGTACCTTGATGATGTAGTAGGTGGTTTTCTTGTCTTCGTCGGTGATGGTGTCGGCACCGATCTGCTCCAGCTTGGCTTTGAGCCCGCCGTAAATGGTGTAGTCGTACGCGGTGAATTTGACGATCGCTTCCTGCCCCGGGTGCAGGAAGGCAATGTCCTGCGGACGGATCTTGGCTTCGACCAGCAAGGTGTCATCCAGCGGCACGATCTCCACCATGTCGCTACCCGGCTGGATCACGCCGCCGATGGTGTTGACCAGCAACTTGTTGACGATGCCGCGTACCGGCGAGGTGACCAGCGTCCGGCTGACCCGATCTTCCAGCGCCTTGCCGGTGGCCTGGGCCTTGTTCAGGTCGGTGCGGGCTTCGTTAAGCTGGGTCAGCGCCTCGCTGCGGAATTTGCCGCGAGTCTCGTCGATCTTGCGCTGGACTTCCTTGATTGCAGATTCAGCGCGCGGGATTGCCAGCGTGGTGGCGTCGAGCTGACCACGGGTTTCCACCTCGGCACGCTTGAGCCGCAGCACTTCTACCGGCGATACCGCGCCCTGCGCCACCAGCGGCTCGGACATGTTGATTTCCTGGCGTTGCAGGCCCAGTTGCTGGCGGTATTGCGCCTGCTTGGAGCTGAACTCGCGCAGCTCTTGCTGACGCTGGATCAACTGCTCCTGCAAACCACCGATCTCGTCGTGCAGTTGCTGACGCCGGCTGATGTACAACGATTCTTCGCTTTTCGCCTGACCCGGCACGGCTTTGAGCACGTCTTCCGGGAAGTTCAGCGGACGGTCATCGACCTCGGCGCTCAGGCGTTCGACACGCAACAGCATCGACAGCCGATCGGCCTCGGTTTCGCCGACGTTGGAGGCAAATCGCGTGTCGTCCAGACGAATCAGCGGTGCACCGGCCTCGACGATCTGTCCTTCCTTGACGAACATTTCCGAGACGATCCCGCCCTCAAGGTTCTGGATTTTCTGGATCTTCGACGACGGAATCGCCTTGCCGTCGCCCTTGGTCACTTCGTCGATCACGGCGAAGTTGGCCCACAGCAGCAGGAACAGGAAGAAACCGATGATTGCCCAGATGGTCAGGCGCACGACGCGCGGGGCGTCCTCGATCAGCGCCTTGTTGACCTCCGGCAGCGGCTGGCCCTGCAGCGAGGCAGAACCCTTGAAGTAGCGACGGATCGACTCTTTGACACCCGACTTAAGCAACACTGATCTGCCCCTTCTTCAACGCTTCCATCACGGCGGCTTTCGGGCCATCGGCGAGAATCTGTCCACGGTCGACCACCAGCAGGCGGTCGACCAGCGACAGCAGCGAGGCCCGGTGCGTCACCAGCACCACAGTCTTGTTTTCAACCACGGCGGCCAGACGTTGCTTGAGGCGTTCTTCGCCGGTGTTGTCCATGGCGCTGGTCGGTTCGTCGAGCAGCAGGATCGGCGGATTGAGCAGCAGCGCCCGCGCCAGTGCAACGTTCTGTCGTTGGCCACCGGACAGGTTCTGTCCACGCTCGCCGACTTGCAGTTCATAACCTTGCGGGTGAAGGCGGGCGAATTCGTGGACGCCGGCCAGTTCGGCAGCTTGCAGTACCAGCTCGTCTTCGACATAGCGCGCGCCGGAGACCAGATTGTCACGCAGGGTACCGGCCAGCAGCTGGATGTCCTGCGGCACGTAGCCGATGTTGTAGCGCAGCTCGCTGACGTCGATCTGGCGGATATCCACACCGTCCACCAGCAACGCGCCGTCGTCCGGCTGATACAGGCCCACCAGCAGTTTCGCCAGCGAACTCTTGCCCGAACCACTGCGACCGATGATGCCGATCTTCTCGCCGGGACGGATCACCAGGTTGATGTTCTTCAGCGCCGGGTTCTGCTGTTCCGGGTAGGTGAAGTTCAACTGACGGCACTCGATCGCGCCCTGCAACACCTTGCGGCTCAGCGGGCGCTCTTCGAAATTGCGCTCCTGCGGCAGCTCCATCATCTGGTCGACCGAAGTCATGGTCACCCGCGCCTGCTGGTAGCGGGTCAGCAGACCGGACAGCGACGCCAGCGGACTCAGCGCACGGCCGCTGAGCATGTAGCAGGCAATCAGACCGCCCATGCTCAGGTTGCCGGCGATGATCTGGTACACGCCGAAGACGATCATGATCACCCCGGCCAATTGCTGGATCAGCAAGGTGATGTTCATCGCCAGACCGGAGAGCATTTTCACTCGCAGCTCGAGGCGGCTGAGGGTGCCGATGGTCTGTTCCCACTGGTACTGGCGTTCGCTTTCGGCGTTGTTGACCTTGACCGCATCGAGGCCGGCGAGGGTTTCGATCAGGCTCGACTGCCGCTCGGCGCCGAGGGCCATGGTGCGTTCCATGGTCGCTACCAGCGGCTTCTGCAACGCGTAGCCGATCAACAGCGCAATCGGGAACGCCAGCACCGGAATCCACACCAGATGCCCGCCGAGAATCGCGATGACGATGAAGATCAGAATGGTGAACGGCAGGTCGATCAGGCTGGTCAGGGTCAACGAGGCGAGGAAGTCGCGCAGACTCTGAAACTCATGGATGTTCTGCGCGAAGCTGCCGACCCGCGCCGGGCGGTACTTCATGGCCATGCCGACGATGCGCTCGAACAGCGTGGCGGAGATGATCAGGTCGGTTTTCTTGCCGGCCAGATCCAGGCACAGGCTGCGCAGGCTCTTGAGAATCAGGTCGAAAATGTAGGCACCGGTGATGCCCAGCGCCAGCACCCACAGGGTCGCTTCGGCCTGGTTCGGCACCACGCGGTCGTAGACGTTCATCACGAACAGCGGCGCGGCCATGGCGATGATGTTGATCAGGAAACTCGCGGCGATCGCATCGGCGTACAGCCAGCGCGAACGCTTGAGGGTGTCGCGAAACCACGAGCGCGCTCGCGGGATCAGCGTGCCGTGGTTGACGTCGAATTTGTGCTGCGGCTGGGCGAAGAACACTTTGCCGGTGTAGTCGTCGGCCAGCAATTCGCGGCTGACCACCGATTCGCCGCCGTCGCTTTCGCTGAGCAGCACCCGGGCTTCGTTTTCACCTTGCCAGCCGAGCAGGACAGCGCTGCGGCCGTCCTTGAGCAGCAACAGCGCCGGCATGGCAATCGCCGGAATTTCTTCCAGCTTGCGTTGCAACACCCGGCCCTGCAGCCCGGCGCGAGCCGCTGCACGGGGCAGCAACTCGACACTCAGGCGCTGCTTGGGCAGCGGCAGGCCAGTGGTCAACATCGCGGCACTGGCCGGCTTCTGGTGCAGCATGCACAGAGCGAGCAGACCATCCAGTAACGGATCGTCGTGCATCGCGCGCGGATCATGAATGAGTTGAACTCGACTGACTTCTGATTCCACGCTCGGCACTCTTGGCTAACAATTGAACAATGAAGGTTCTGCTCAATTCATCCCCGGCAGTTGGACCTTCGGCTTCACATCGTTCTGCACGACGGATGCCAACGGTGCGACCACTCCCTGGCTCTTGAGCAACTCGCCCATGGTCGCCTTGATTCGATACTGAGTAAATAACTGAATGTTCTTGATTTCGGCCAAACGGCGCGAAGCGGTGAACAACTCGTTTTCGCTGTCGAGCAAATCGAGCAGGGTCCGCTCGCCAAGGCTGAACTGACGCTGGTAGGCGGTACGCACCGCGGTGCTGTGATCAACGTACTGCTGAGCGATCGGCACCTGCGCATTGGCATTGTTCAGGGCGTTCCAGGCCAGACCCAGTTCTTCGTTCAACTGACGCAGGGCGTTGTTGCGGATGTCCAGCGCCTGGTTCGACAGGTACGACTTGGATTCCAGATCGGCCTTGTTGCTGCCACCGGAGTACAGGTTGAAGCGCATGCGCAGCATGGCCTGCCATTCGTTGTTGTGGCCGTTCTGACCGTCGAGATCGTTGTCGGCAGTGCGACCCAGCTCGGCGTCGAAACGCGGGTAGAAGGTCGACTTGGCGGTTTCGTACTGCTTCTCGGCAGCGGCAATATCGGACTCGGCCGAGCGCAGGATCGGGCTGTTTTCCAGCATCTGCGTCCGGGCTTCATTGAGGTTGGCCGGCATCATCGCCATGAACGGCGCCGGGCGCTCCAACTGGTCAGGCATCTGGCCGACGGCACTGAGGAAGTTGGTCTCGGAGTCGGCGAGGTTGGTCTGTTCGGTGATCAGATTGTTGCGGGCCTGAGCCATCCGCGCTTCAGCCTGATCGAGGTCAGCGCCGCTACCAACGCCGCGCTGGGTGCGCAGCTGGATCTGATCGTAAATGCGTTGGTGGCTCTTGAGGTTCTCTTCGGCCAGGCGCACGAATTCGCGGCGGGTCAGCACGTCCAGATAGACCTGGGCGACGGTCAGCGCGGTGCGCTCGGAAGTACCGAGCAGCGAGTAAGCGCGGGAGTTGACGGTGGCTTGTTGACGCCCGACTTCGCTGGACGTGGCAAAACCGTCAAAAACCATTTGCGAGAGACGTAAACTTGACTCGCTGCGGTTCAAAGTTTCCCAGTGGTTGCCACCACCGTTGGCGCGGGTGGTCACGCTGTCGGTGCCCTCACGGCCATAACCGCCCAGCAGATCGACCTCGGGCAGGTATCCACCTTTGGCTGCCTTTAACTGATAATCCGCGGCCAAACGACTGTTGACCCCCGCCTGGATTTCCGGATGGACATCCAGTGCCTGTTGCATGGCTTCTGGTAAGGATTGTGCTTGGACGAAAGAGGCGGCGAGGGCGAACGGTAGAGCCTTGAACAAGTGCAAACGCATGGTAAAGATTTCCCAGGACTTCTTGTCTTGAATCACAGCAAAACGTGCTGCTGCGTCGGATGATTGGCAACCGGAATGACCGTATGTCGGAAAGTTCGAAATTAGAACTTGATCACATGCTGAGGGACAGGTCGCCGCGGAAATATCAATGTGACATTAGTGGGGCGATTGTTTAGGATGGCACCCAGAAGGTCAATAGTTTGGCATAAAGTTAATAGCGAAAGAATCTAGCCAAATTATTGACGAAGAACAGCGTCAATCTTGATTCGCAAATTTTAAAAGTACGTCCAGACTGAATCGGCGCCGAAGCCATCAGGCTATGGAAGTCAACTGAACGTGACACCCGGAGAGTCTTCAATGAGCAGTGTTGTTGCCATCGTCAAAAGCATTGTCGGTCAGGTATTCGTGGTCTCCCCAGAGGGTGTACGCCGCGTGCTCGTTGAAGGCGATCGCCTGTATGTCGGCGATCAGATCGACACCGGCCTCTCCGGCGCCGTGTCGCTGGAACTGGCGGATGGCCGCACCCTGGACCTGGGCCGCGAAACCCAGTGGAGCGCCAACGCGCCCGACTCCAGCACTGATCTGGCCGAAGCCACCGCGCAGGCCGCGCCGTCTGTAGCCGAGCTGCAGCAGGCCATCGCCGCCGGTGCCGACCCGACCACCGCCCTTGAAGCCACCGCTGCCGGCGCTACCGCCGCAGGGACTGGCGGCGCGGCAGGCGGCGGTCATAGTTTCGTGATGCTCGACGCCACCGCCGGCCGCGTCGACCCGACCATCGGTTTCCCGACTGCGGGCATCAACTCCGGTGCGCAAGCGGCACAGAACATCACCGGTGGCCAGACCACCGACACCACCACCAACGCCCTGCGTGAATCTACCCTGAGCCTCAGCGCCACGCCGACCATCACCGAAGCCGGTGGCGTGCTGGTGTACACCGCGACCCTGACCCAGGCGCCGCTGACCGACCTGACCATCACCCTGTCCAACGGCTCGGTGATCGTGATTCCGGCCGGCTCCACCACCGGCACTGTCAACGTGCCGCTGGCACCGAACGACACCGTTTATAACGACCCGACCCAGATCGACGTCACCGTCACCGGCACCACCGGCGGCAACGGTATTACCGTGACCCCGCCGACCACCCCGGCCACGACCCAGGTCACCGACACCATCGACACCACCACCGTCACCCTGACGGCGGGCAACAGCGTCACCGAAGGCGGACAGATCACCTACACCGCGACCCTGACCAACCCGGCGCAGACGCCGGTCACCGTCACCCTGTCCAACGGCTCGACCATCACCATCGAAGCCGGCCAGACTACCGGCACCGTCAACGTGCCGACCGCGCCGAATGACGTCTACAACAACGGCAGCACCGTCACCACTACGATTACCGGCGCCAGCGGTGGCAACTTCGAGAACCTGGTGCCGAACACGACGCCAGCCGTAACGAACATCGTCGATTCGCGCGACACAACCGGCCTGACCCTGACCGCCACTGGCAGCGTGGTCGAAGGTGGCCAGATCACCTACACCGCGACCCTGACCAACCCGGCACAAACCCCGGTCACCGTCACCCTGTCCAACGGCTCGACCATTACCATCGAAGCCGGCCAGACCACTGGCACGGTCAACGTGCCAACTGCGCCGAACGACGTCTACAACAACGGCGGCACCGTCAGCACCACAATTACCGGCGCGACCGGCGGCAACTTCGAGAATCTGGTGCCGAACACGACGCCGGCGACCACCACCGTTACCGACTCCATCGACACTACCAACCTGTCGCTGACTGCCACCGGCACCGTCGCTGAAGGCGGTTCGATCGTTTACACCGCAACCCTGACCAACCCGGCCGGTACCCCGGTGACCGTGACGTTGAGCAATGGCTCGGTCATCACCATCGAGGCTGGCAAAACCACCGGCACTGTGACCGTTCCAGCGCCTGCGGATGACGTCTACAAAGATGCCGGCAAAGTCGAAGTCAGCATTACCGGCACTACCGGCGGCAATTTCGAGAACCTGGTGCCGAGCACCGTTCCGGCGGTCACCGAAGTCACCGACACCATCGATACCTCGACCGTCAAACTGACCGCTGATACCTCGGTCGCTGAGGGCGGCACCGTCACTTACACCGCCACCGTCGGTGCACCTGTCACTGGTTCGCCAGTTGTCGTGACCCTGGCCAACGGTCAGTCCATCACCATCGAAGTGGGCAAAACCACCGGCACCGTCACCACCACCGCGCCGAACGATGCGTTGACCGGCAACCCACCGCTGACCAACGCCATCACCAACGTCAGTGGCGGTAACTACGAGAACCTCGTCGCCGACAAAACCCCGGTTTCGACCACCGTCACCGATACCGTCGACACCACCAACCTGGCGCTGACTGCGACCGGCACCGTGGCCGAGGGCGGTTCGATCGTCTACACCGCGACCCTGACCAACCCGGCCGGCACGCCGGTGACCGTGACCCTGAGCAACGGCTCCGTCATCACCATCGAAGCCGGTAAAACCACCGGTACCGTGACGGTTCCAGCGCCTGCCGATGACGTTTACAAAGATGCCGGCAAAGTCGAAGTCACCATCAACGGTGCAACCGGCGGCAACTTCGAAAATCTGGTGCCAAGTACTGTTCCTGCAGTTACCCAAGTCACCGATACCATCGACACCTCGACGGTCAAACTGTCCGCTGACACCTCGGTCGCCGAGGGCGGCACCGTCACTTACACCGCGACGGTCGGCGCTCCCGTGACCGGTTCGCCGGTTGTCGTGACTCTGGCCAACGGCCAGACCATCACCATCGAAGTCGGCAAGACCACTGGCACCGTGACCACCACCGCACCGAACGACGTGCTGAACGGCCAGGCGCCGCTGAGCAACTCGATCACTGGCGTGAGCGGTGGCAATTACGAAAATCTGGTCGCCGACAAGACGCCGGTCAGCACCACCGTGACTGATACCGTCGACACTACCAACCTCTCGCTGAGTGCCACTGGGTCCGTTGCTGAAGGCGGTTCGATTGTCTACACCGCGACCCTGACCAACCCAGCCGGCACCCCGGTGACTGTGACCCTGAGCAATGGCTCCGTTATCACCATCGAAGCCGGTAAGACCACCGGTACCGTGACCGTTCCGGCCCCAGCCGATGACGTCTATAAAGACGCCGGCAAAGTGGAAGTCAGCATTACCGGAACCAGCGGTGGCAATTTCGAGAACCTCGTTCCAAGTAACGTTCCGGCTGTCACCGAAGTCACTGACACCATCGATACTTCGACCGTCAAACTGACCGCTGATACCTCGGTGGTCGAGGGTGGCACCGTCACCTACACCGCGACTGTCGGGGCCCCGGTAACCGGTTCGCCAGTGACCGTCACGTTGGCAAACGGCCAGACCATCACCATCGAAGTGGGTAAAACCACCGGCACCGTCACCACCACTGCGCCGAACGATGCATTGAACGGTCACGAGCCACTGACCAACGCGATCACTGACGTGAGCGGCGGCAACTACGAAAATCTCGTGGCCGACAAAACCCCTGTCAGCACCACCATCACCGACACCGTCGACACCACCAACCTGTCGCTGACTGCGACCGGCACCGTGGCGGAAGGCGGTTCGATCGTCTACACCGCAACCCTGACCAATCCGGCCGGCACGCCGGTAACCGTGACCCTGAGCAATGGCTCCGTCATCACCATCGAAGCGGGTAAAACCACCGGCACCGTGACCGTTCCGGCGCCAGCCGATGACGTCTACAAAGATGCCGGCAAGGTTGAGGTCAGCATCACCGGAACAACCGGCGGCAATTTCGAGAACCTGGTGCCGAGCACCGTCCCTGCGGTCACTGAAGTGACTGACACTATCGACACCTCGACCGTCAAGCTGACCGCCGATACCTCGGTGGCTGAAGGTGGCACCGTCACCTATACCGCGACCGTTGGCGCACCAGTGACCGGTTCGCCAGTCGTGGTGACCCTGGCCAATGGTCAGAACATCACCATCGAAGTCGGCAAAACCACTGGCACCGTAACCACCACCGCGCCAAATGATGCGTTGAATGGTCATGAGCCGCTGAGCAACTCGATTACCGCCGTAACGGGCGGCAACTACGAAAACCTCGTGGCCGACAAAACCCCTGTCAGCACCACCATCACCGACACCGTCGACACCACCAACCTGACGTTGAGCGCCACCGGTTCCGTCGCTGAAGGTGGTTCGATCGTCTACACCGCGACCTTGACCAATCCAGCGGGCACACCAGTCACCGTGACCCTGAGCAACGGCTCGGTGATCACTATCGAAGCCGGTAAAACTACCGGCACCGTGACCGTTCCAGCACCAGCCGATGACGTTTACAAAGACGCTGGCAAGGTTGAAGTCACGATCAAAGACGCCGCAGGCGGCAATTTCGAGAACCTGGTGCCGAGCACCGTTCCGGCTGTTACCGAAGTTACCGATACCATCGATACGTCGACGGTCAAACTCACCGCCGACACTTCGGTAGCTGAAGGCGGGACTGTCACTTACACCGCCACCGTCGGCGCACCGGTAACCGGCTCGCCGGTTGTTGTGACCTTGGCCAATGGTCAGAACATCACCATCGAAGTGGGCAAAACCACCGGCACCGTGACCACCACCGCGCCAAACGATGCGCTGAACGGTCACGAACCGCTGACCAACTCGATTACCGGCGTCACCGGTGGCAACTACGAAAATCTAGTCGCTGACAAAACTCCGGTTTCGACCACCGTTACCGACACCGTCGACACCACCGACCTGACGTTGAGCGCCACTGGCTCCGTTGCCGAAGGTGGTTCGATCGTTTACACCGCGACCTTGACCAATCCGGCCGGTACGCCGGTGACCGTGACCCTGTCGAACGGCTCGGTGATCACCATTGAAGCGGGTAAAACTACCGGCACCGTGACCGTTCCGGCGCCAGCCGATGACGTCTACAAGGACGCTGGCAAGGTTGAAGTCACGATCAAAGACGCCGCAGGCGGCAATTTCGAGAACCTGGTGCCGAGCACGGTTCCAGCCGTCACCGAAGTCACCGACACCATTGACACCTCGACCGTGAAACTCACGGCCGATACTTCGGTCGCTGAAGGTGGCACCGTCACCTACACCGCTACCGTTGGCGCACCCGTCACCGGTTCGCCAGTCGTGGTGACCCTGGCCAATGGTCAGAACATCACCATCGAAGTCGGCAAAACCACCGGCACCGTGACCACCACTGCGCCAAACGACGCGCTGACGGGTCACGAACCGCTGACCAACTCGATCACCGGCGTCACCGGCGGTAACTACGAAAATCTGGTCGCTGACAAAACCCCGGTCAGCACCACCGTCACTGACACCGTGGACACGACGAACCTGTCGCTCAGCGCCACCAACTCGGTCGCCGAGGGTGGTTCGATCACCTACACCGCGACCCTGACCAACGCTGCTGGCTCGCCAGTCACCGTGACGCTGTCCAACGGTTCGGTGATTACCATCGAGGCCGGCAAAACCACCGGCACCGTGACCGTTCCAGCCCCTGCCGACGACGTCTATAAAGACGCCGGCAAGGTCGAAGTCACCATCAAGGATGCGTCCGGCGGCAACTTCGAAAATCTCGTTCCAAGCACTGTTCCGGCAGTTACCGAAGTCACTGACACCATCGACACCACGTCGGTGAAACTGACCGCAACCGAGTCCGCGGCTGAAGGTGGCACGGTCACCTACACCGCCACCGTCGGCGCTCCGGTAACCGGTTCGCCTGTGGTCGTGGCCCTGGCTAACGGTCAGAACATCACCATCGAAGTGGGCAAAACCACCGGCACCGTCACCACCACCGCGCCAAACGATGCGTTGACCGGTCATGCACCACTGACCAACGCGATCACTGATGTCAGCGGCGGCAATTACGAGAATCTGGTTGCCGACAAAACCCCGGTCAGCACCACCGTGACCGATACCGTCGACACCACCAACCTGTCGCTGAGCGCCACTGGCACTGTGGCCGAGGGCGGTTCGATCACCTACACCGCGACACTGACCAACGCTGCTGGCTCGCCAGTCACCGTGACCCTGTCCAACGGTTCGGTGATCACTATCGAAGCGGGCAAGACCACTGGCACGGTGACCGTTCCGGCCCCTGCCGATGACGTCTACAAAGACGCCGGCAAAGTCGAAGTCACGATCAAGGACGCAGCGGGCGGCAACTTCGAGAACCTGGTGCCAAGCACTGTTCCGGCCGTCACCGAAGTCACCGACACCATCGATACCTCGACCGTCAAATTGAGCGCCGATACTTCGGTCGCCGAGGGCGGCACCGTCACTTACACCGCCACCGTCGGCGCTCCGGTAACCGGTTCGCCTGTGGTCGTGACTCTGGCGAACGGCCAGACCATCACCATCGACATCGGCAAGACCACCGGCACCGTGACGACCACCGCACCAAACGATGCGTTGAACGGTCATGAGCCGCTGAACAACTCGATCACCAATGTCAGCGGCGGCAACTACGAAAACCTCGTCGCCGACAAGACGCCAGTCAGCACCACCGTGACCGACACCGTCGACACCACCAACCTGTCGCTGAGCGCGACGCCGGCGGTGAACGAAGGCGGCCAGATCACCTACACCGCGACCCTGACCAACGCTGCCGGCACCCCGGTGACCGTGACCTTGAGCAATGGCGCGGTGATCACCATCGAGGCCGGCAAAACTTCCGGCACCGTGACCGTCGATGCGCCGAAGGATGACGTCTACAAGGACGCCGGCACCGTTGAAGCGACCATCAAGGGCGCGACCGGTGGCGACTTCGAAAATCTGGTCACCAGCAACACGCCGGCTGTGACCAGCGTCAACGACACCATCGACACCTCCACCGTGTCGCTGACCGCCACCGCCAACGTCGCCGAAGGCGAAACCGTGGTTTACACCGCGAGCGTGACCGCACCAGTTACTGGCTCGCCAGTTGTGGTCACCCTGTCCAACGGCCAGACCATCACCATCGCCGTCGGTGAAACCACCGGCAGCGTGAACTTCGTTGCACCGAACAGCCCATTGGCGGGTGGCAGCTCGTTGAGCGTCGCCATCGACAAGGTTGCCGGCGGCAACTATGAAAACCTGGTGGCCGACAAGACACCGGCAAACACCTCGGTGTCGGACACCGTCGACACCACCAACCTGAACCTGACCGCCAGCGACTCGGTGGCGGAAGGTGGTTCGATCGTTTACACCGCGACCCTGACCAACCCGGCCGGCACTCCGGTAACCGTGACTCTGTCCAACGGCGCGGTGATCACCATCGAAGCCGGTAAAACCTCGGGCACCGTGACCGTTCCAGCTCCGGCTGACGACGTGTACAAAGACGCGGGCAAAGTCGAAGCGACCATTTCGACCGCCACCGGTGGCAACTTCGAGAATCTGGTGCCGAGCACCGTTCCGGCCGTCACCAACGTTACCGATACCATCGATACCACCACGGTCAAACTGACCGCGACCGAGTCTACCGCTGAAGGTGGCACCGTCACCTATACCGCTACCGTAGGCGCACCAGTGACCGGTTCACCTGTGGTTGTGACACTGGCCAACGGTCAGAGCATCACCATCGAAGTGGGTAAAACCACTGGCACCGTGACTACCACTGCGCCAAACGATGCGTTGACCGGCCATGCTCCGCTGACCAACGCGATCACCGGTGTCACTGGCGGCAACTACGAAAACCTCGTGGCGGATAAAACGCCGGTTTCGACCAATGTCACCGATACCGTCGACACCACCAACCTGTCGCTGTCCGCGACCGGTACCGTGGCCGAGGGTGGCTCGATCGTTTACACCGCAACCCTGACCAACGCTGCAGGCTCCCCCGTCACCGTGACCCTGTCCAACGGCGCGGTGATCACTATTGAAGCGGGTAAAACCACTGGCACCGTGACCGTGCCGGCCCCTGCCGATGACGTGTACAAAGATGCCGGCAAAGTCGAAGCGACCATTTCCAGCGCTACCGGTGGCAACTTCGAGAACCTGGTGCCGAGCACTGTGCCGGCCGTCACCAACGTCACCGATACCATCGACACCACCACAGTGAAACTGACCGCGACCGAGTCTGCTGCGGAAGGTGGCACCGTCACCTACACCGCGACTGTTGGTGCTCCGGTAACCGGTTCGCCTGTGGTCGTGACCCTGGCCAACGGTCAGAACATCACCATCGAGGTGGGTAAGACCAGCGGCACCGTCACCACCACCGCGCCGAACGATGCGTTGACCGGTCATGCACCGCTGACCAACGCGATCACCGACGTGAGCGGCGGTAACTACGAAAACCTCGTGGCGGATAAAACGCCGGTTTCGACCAATGTCACCGACACCGTCGACACCACCAACCTGTCGCTCAGTGCCACTGGCACCGTCGCTGAAGGCGGCTCGATCGTTTACACCGCAACCCTGACCAACGCTGCAGGCTCACCTGTCACCGTGACATTGAGCAACGGCGCCGTGATCACCATCGAAGCGGGCAAAACCACGGGCACCGTAACCGTTCCGGCGCCTGCCGATGACGTCTACAAAGACGCGGGCAAAGTCGAAGCAACCATTTCCACCGCTACTGGTGGCAACTTCGAAAACCTGGTGCCGAGCACCGTGCCGGCTGTCACCGAAGTCACCGACACCATCGACACCTCGACCGTCAAGCTGACTGCCGATACCTCGGTGGCCGAAGGCGGCACCGTGACCTATACCGCCACTGTTGGCGCACCAGTCACCGGTTCGCCGGTCGTGGTGACCCTGGCCAACGGCCAGAACATCACCATCGAAGTGGGTAAAACCACCGGCACCGTAACCACCATCGCACCGAACGATGCACTGACCGGTCATGCGCCGCTGACCAACTCGATCACCGGTGTGACCGGTGGCAACTACGAAAACCTCGTGGCTGACAAAACCCCGGTCAGCACTAACGTCACCGACACCGTCGACACCACCAACCTGTCGCTGTCCGCGACCGGTACCGTGGCCGAAGGCGGCTCGATCGTTTACACCGCGACCCTGACCAACGCTGCAGGCTCACCAGTCACCGTGACATTGAGCAATGGCGCGGTGATCACCATCGACGCGGGTAAAACCACCGGCACCGTGACTGTTCCAGCGCCGGCGGACGACGTTTACAAAGACGCTGGCAAAGTCGAAGCAACCATTTCCACCGCTACTGGTGGCAACTTCGAAAACCTGGTGCCGAGTACCGTTCCGGCCGTCACCAACGTCACCGACACCATCGATACCACCACGGTCAAACTGACCGCGACCGAGTCTGCTGCCGAAGGTGGCACCGTCACCTACACCGCAACCGTCGGTGCACCGGTAACCGGTTCGCCAGTGACCGTGACTCTGGCCAACGGTCAGAACATCACCATCGAAGTGGGTAAAACCACCGGCACCGTAACCACCATCGCACCGAACGATGCGCTGACCGGCCATGCGCCGTTGACCAACGCCATCACTAACGTGACCGGTGGCAACTACGAGAATCTGGTCGCCGACAAAACCCCGGTTTCGACCACCGTTACCGATACAGTCGACACCACCAACCTGTCCCTGAGCGCAACCAATTCGGTCGCCGAGGGTGGTTCGATCATCTACACCGCGACCTTGACCAACGCCGCTGGCTCGCCAGTCACCGTGACGTTGAGCAACGGCGCCGTGATCACCATCGAAGCGGGCAAAACCACTGGCACTGTGACCGTTCCGGCACCTGCCGATGATGTGTACAAAGACGCCGGCACCGTTCAGGCAACGATCACCAACGCTACCGGTGGCAACTTCGAAAACCTGGTACCGAGCACCGTGCCGGCTGTGACTCAGGTCACCGACACCATCGATACCACCACGGTCAAGCTGACCGCGACCGAGTCTGCTGCCGAAGGTGGCACCGTCACCTACACCGCGACCGTTGGTGCGCCAGTGACTGGCTCGCCAGTCGTGGTAACTCTGGCTAATGGTCAGAACATCACCATCGAAGTCGGCAAAACCACTGGCACCGTCACTACCACCGCACCGAACGATGCGCTGACCGGCCATGCGCCGTTGACCAACGCGATCACCAACGTCAGCGGTGGCAACTACGAGAACCTCGTTGCCGACAAGACCCCGGTCAACACCACGGTTACCGATACCGTCGACACCACCAATCTGTCGCTGTCCGCGACCGGTACCGTGGCTGAAGGCGGCTCGATCGTTTACACCGCGACGCTGACCAACGCTGCCGGCTCGCCGGTTACCGTGACGTTGAGCAACGGCGCCGTGATCACCATCGACGCCGGTAAAACCACCGGCACCGTGACCGTTCCGGCACCGGCTGATGACGTCTACAAAGACGCCGGCACCGTTGAGGCCACGATCAAGTCCGCCACCGGTGGCAACTTCGAAAATCTGGTGCCAAGCACCACGCCAGCCGTGACCAGCGTCACCGACACCATCGACACCACGACGGTCAAACTGACCGCGACCGAGTCTGCTGCCGAAGGTGGTACCGTCACCTACACCGCGACCGTTGGTGCACCGGTAACCGGTTCGCCAGTGACCGTGACTCTGGCCAACGGCCAGAACATCACCATCGAAGTCGGCAAAACCACCGGCACCGTGACCACCACCGCGCCTAACGACGTGTTGACCGGTCATGCGCCACTGACCAACGCCATCACCAACGTCAGCGGCGGCAACTACGAAAACCTGGTGGCCGACAAGACCCCGGTTTCGACCACCGTTACCGACACCATCGACACCACCAACCTGTCGCTCAGCGCCACAGGCACCGTGGCCGAAGGTGGCTCGATTGTTTACACCGCAACGCTGACCAACGCCGCTGGCTCGCCAGTGACCGTGACGCTGAGCAACGGTGCAGTCATCACCATCGACGCCGGTAAAACCACCGGTACCGTCACCGTCCCTGCCCCGGCCGACGACGTCTACAAAGACGCCGGCACCGTGCAGGCAACGATCAAATCCGCCACGGGTGGCAGCTTCGAGAACCTGGTGCCAAGCACCACACCAGCCGTGACCAGCGTCACCGACACCATCGACACCACTGGCGTGAAACTCACCGCCACGGGCACCGTGGCCGAAGGTGGCACCGTCACCTACACCGCGACTGTCGGTGCGCCTGTGACCGGCTCGCCTGTCGTCGTGACCCTGGCCAACGGCCAGACCATCACCATCGACATCGGTAAAACTACCGGCACCGTGACCAGCATCGCACCGAACGACGCGCTGACCGGCCACGCGCCGTTGACCAACGCGATCACCAACGTCAGCGGCGGCAACTACGAAAATCTGGTGGCCGACAAGACTCCGGTCAGCACCACCGTGACCGATACCGTCGACACCACCAACCTGACCCTGAGCGCCACCAACACGGTCGCCGAGGGCGGTTCGATCATCTACACCGCGACCCTGACCAACGCTGCTGGTTCGCCAGTCACCGTGACTCTGTCGAACGGCGCCGTGATCACCATCGACGCGGGCAAAACCACCGGCACCGTGACCGTCCCTGCTCCGGCCGACGACGTCTACAAGGACGCCGGCACCGTGCAGGCCACGATCACCAACGCCAGCGGTGGCAACTTCGAAAACCTGGTGCCGAGCACCGTGCCAGCCGTGACCAGCGTCACCGACACCATCGACACCACTACCGTGAAGTTGTCTGCCACCGGTACAGCGGCTGAAGGCGGCAACGTCGTCTACACCGCCACCGTCGGTGCGCCGGTCACCGGTTCGCCAGTCGTCGTGACCCTGGCCAACGGTCAGACCATCACCATCGACATCGGCAAAACCACCGGCACCGTGACCAGCATCGCTCCAAATGACGCGCTGACCGGCCACGCACCGTTGACCAACTCGATCAGCAACGTGACCGGCGGCAACTACGAGAACCTCGTTGCCGACAAGACCCCGGTCAGCACCACGGTCACCGACACCGTCGACACCACCAACCTGTCGCTGTCCGCGACCGGCACCGTGGCCGAAGGTGGGTCGATCGTTTACACCGCAACGCTGACCAACGCTGCCGGCTCGCCAGTCACCGTGACGTTGAGCAACGGCGCCGTGATCACCATCGATGCGGGCAAAACCACCGGCACCGTGACTGTTCCGGCTCCAGCCGACGACGTCTATAAGGACGCCGGCACCGTGCAGGCAACGATCAAGTCCGCCACCGGTGGCAACTTCGAAAATCTGGTGCCAAGCACCACGCCAGCCGTGACCAGCGTCACCGACACCATCGACACCACTGGCGTGAAACTCACCGCCACGGGCACCGTGGCCGAAGGTGGCACCGTCACCTACACCGCCACCGTCGGCGCACCGGTCACTGGTTCGCCAGTCGTGGTGACTCTGGCCAACGGCCAGACCATCACCATCGACATCGGCAAAACCACCGGCACCGTGACCAGCATCGCGCCGAATGACGCGCTGACCGGCCACGCGCCGTTGACCAACTCGATCAGCAACGTGACCGGCGGCAACTACGAAAACCTCGTAGCCGACAAAACACCGGTCAGCACCACCGTGACCGACACCATCGACACCACCAACCTGTCGCTGTCCGCGACCCCGGCGGTGAACGAGGGTGGCCAGATCACCTACACCGCAACCCTGAGCAACGCCGCCGGCTCGCCGGTGACCGTGACCCTGAGCAACGGTTCGGTGATCACCATCGACGCCGGCAAAACCACCGGCACCGTGACCGTTCCAGCGCCAGCTGACGACGTCTACAAAGACGCCGGCAGCGTGCAGGCGACCATTACCAACGCCAGCGGTGGCAACTTCGAGAACCTGGTACCGAGCACGACACCGGCCGTGACCAACGTCGCCGATACCATCGACACCACCACCGTCAGCATCACCGGCAGCACCTCGGTGACCGAAGGCCAGACCGCCAGCTACACCGTCAGCCTGACCCACCCGGCCCAAACCGACGTGACCCTGAAAATCGTCTACAGCGGCACCGCCGCCGACGGTTCGGACTTCACTGGCGTGTACACCGTGAAGATCCCGGCGGGCGCCAGCAGCGCGCAGTTCAACGTCGCGACCATCGATGACAAGATCACCGAAGGCACCGAGAACTTCGTGGTCAAGATCGACTCGGCTACCGGCGGCAACTTCGAGAATCTGGCCGTCAGCAGCACCAACGGCAGCGTCAGCACCTCGATCATCGACAACGATGCGCCACCGGTCATCGACCTGGATGCCAACAACTCCAGCGGCGCCACCGGTGCCGACTACAAGGTGACGTTCACCGAAAACACCCCGGGCGCCGGCGTGTCGATTGCCGACACTGACCTGACGATCACCGATCCGGATAGCACCATGCTGACCGGCGCGACCATCGTCCTGACCAACCGTCAGGACGGCGATGCGCTGAACCTCGGCAACAGCGTCAACGGCATCACCATCAATGCCAACAGCACCAACGGCACCGTGACCCTGACCCTGTCGGGCAACGCGACGCTGGCCGACTACATGCAGGCGATCAAAAACATCACCTTCACCAACAGCAGTGAAGACCCGAGCACCGTGCCGCGGATCATCACCGTGACCGTGACCGATGGCGGCAACTACTCCAACACCGCGACCACCACGGTCAACGTGGTGGCGGTCAACGATGCGCCGGTTGCGGCTCCGGTCAACGTCACCGGCACCGAAGACACCCCGCTGATCCTCGGCTGGTCGACTTTCGGTGTGACCGACGTCGACAGCCCGGCCAGCAGCCTGGGGATCAAAATCACCCAGCTGCCGGGCGAAGGCAAACTGCAGTATCTGGACGGTTCGACCTGGAAAGACGTCGCCAACAACCAGACCTTCAGCAAGGCTGACATCGACGCCGGCAAGCTGCGCTTCATGCCGGATGCCAACGAGTCGGGCGTCAACGGTTACGGCGGCACCGGCATGGGCAACAACCAGGCCGACTACGCACAGATCAAGTTCCAGCCAACCGACGGCCAACTGCTGGGCAACACCGGCACCGTGAAGATCGACATCACGCCAGTGGCGGATGCACCGACCGTGAGCGTGGCCGATAACAGCGTGAAGTCCACCGGACTGGTCAAGGAAGTCTGGACCGGCCTGGCGGGCCTGGGCACCAGCGGCAACGGCGCTGACTCGACTACGTTGAAAAACGTGATCGACGGCGCCGGCACCCCGAACTCCAGCACCAACGTGACCAACGTGCAGTCCGACGGCAGTGTGACCGCCGGCACCGCGTCGAAAACCTCGGGCCTGATCTATCTGGAAGCCGGCAAGACCTACAGCTTCAGCGGCGTGGCTGACGACAGCCTGCTGATCACCATTGGCGGCAAGAGCGTGGCGTCGGGTACCTGGGGCGCGGGCGGCGCGATCAGTGGTTCGTTCACCCCGACCACCAGCGGCTACTACACCCTGGACATCTACCACCACAACCAGAGCGGCCCGGGCAGCTACGACGTCAACCTGTCGGTCAACGGCAGCACGCCGATCGACCTGAGCAGCGCCGGCGTGCCGATCTACACCGGCGTGCAGGATCTGGTGAACGCCGGTGTGACCGTCTCCGCCCTGCACGGCAGCAACGGCGAAGGCTATTACGACGGCTACAAGCTCAACACCGGCGCCGAAGGCACCACGGTGAAACTGTCGGCGATCAACACCGCGCTGACCGACACCGACGGCTCGGAAACCCTGAGCGTGAAGATCAGTGGCGCGCCGGTCGGCTCGGTACTCTCCGACGGCCATGGCCACACCTTCACCGTCACCGCAAGCAACGGCGAAGCCAACGTCACCGGCTGGAGCCTCGGCAGCCTGACCGTGACCCCGCCGACCTACTACAACGGCCAGTTCAACCTGACCGTGACCTCGACCTCCACCGAGATGGTCGGCGGCTCGGCCAGCAGCACCGCGACGATTCCGGTCACCGTGGTGCCGGCGGTGTACAACGCCGTGGTCGGTACCTCGGGCGACGACACCTTCAACGGCACCGACGGCAACGACATCATGGTCGCCGACATCGGCGGTCTGACCGTGGTGCCGGGCACCAACTACAACATCGCGTTCATGGTCGACAGCTCGGGCAGCATGAGCACCTCGTCGATCAACGCGGCCAAGGACTCGCTGACGTCGGTGTTCAACACCCTCAAGCAGAGCCTGGGCGGCAGCAACTCGGGCACGGTGAACATCTTCCTGGTGGACTTCGATACCCAGGTCAACAAGTCGGTGTCGGTGAACCTCAACGACTCGAACGCGCTGACCAAGCTCAAAGCCGTGCTCGACTCGATGACCTCCGGCGGCGGCACCAACTACGAGGACGTGTTCAAGACCACGGCCAACTTCTTCCAGAGCACGGAAGCGCTGGCCAACACCGGGGCGAAGAACCTCACGTACTTCATCACCGACGGCCAGCCGACCTACTACCAGAGCGGCGAGCAGACCAACCCGACGCTGTACGGCAGCGTGAAGTTCGACAGTGTGGTGACGACCAGCAACTACAAGCTGGGCGATACCTTCAGCACTTACATCGACAGCACGCATTACCTGAGCATCAGTGCCGCCGGTGCTGCTGTTCTGCAAACGTATAAAAACGGCAGCTGGAAATGGAGCGACCTGGGTACCGTTCACGCCCAGGGCGACGGCACTTATGAGCTGTCGAGCCTGGCGGGCAGCGGCAGCAGCACCAGCTCGGCCACCACAGACAACTCGACCAGCAGCTTCGCCTTGCTCAGCGGCCTGTCGAATGTCGAAGCCATCGGTATCAACAGCGGTGTCAGCCTCAACGACCTGAAACCGTATGACTCGGATCACTCGCCACAGACCAACATCGATCCGAAGGATCTGGCCAACTCGATCATCGGCCATACCGAAGCGACGATGCCGGGCAACGACACCGTCAGCGGTGGCGACGGCAACGACATCCTGTTCGGCGATCTGGTGAGCTTCAACGGCATTGCCGGCGAGGGTTATCAGGCGATGCAGGCGTTCGTGGCCCAGCAGACCGGCGTCGACGTCAGCAAAGTCACCACCAGCAATGTGCACCAGTACATCACCGAGCACTATCAGGCGTTCGATGTGTCCGGCGCACATGATGGCAACGACACCCTGCTGGGTGGCGCGGGCAATGACATCCTGTTCGGCTCGGGCGGCAACGACCTGCTCGACGGCGGCAAGGGCAATGACATCCTGCTCGGCGGCACCGGCAACGACACGCTGATCGGCGGCCAGGGCAACGACATCCTGATCGGTGGTTCCGGTGCCGACACTTTCGTCTGGAAAGCAGGCGACACCGGCAACGATGTGATCAAGGACTTCAATGCCAACGAAGGCGACCGCATCGACCTGCGCGATCTGTTGCAGGGTGAAACCGGCAGCACCATCGACAACTTCCTGAAGATCACCACGGTTGATGGCACGTCGTCGCTGCAAGTCAGCTCGGCGGGCAAGTTCAACTCCGGCGATGCGGCAGCCGCCACGCCGGACGTGACGATCAAACTGGAAGGCAACAACTGGTCAACCGCCAACATTCACAACCTGATTGCCGGCAGCGACCCGACCATCAAGGTCGACCACAACAACAGCTGATACGTAAACCAAACGGCCGCCCCTGGGGCGGCCGTCACGTTTGCGGCTAACTCAGCGGTGACGATTTCTTCGCCACCCCGCATACTCGCGCGCAGTTGGCCTATGCTGCTGACAGCATGACGCTGGTTTCTTTCTGAGGGATGCTCAATGTTTTACGTGCAACGCGATGCGCAAGGTCTGTTGATTCGCGTGGAAGCCGCGGCCTACGCCGAGGCCACGGAAACGCTGCCGGCCGACAGCCATGAAATCCAGGCCTGGTTCGCCAATGAAGTGGTGGAAACCAGCCTGAAACAGCTCAAACAGAGCGACCTGGAAATGATCCGGGTACTCGACGACCTGATTCAGGTGCTGACCCAGAAGGGCGTGATCCGCGTCACCGACCTGCCGCCGGCGGCGCAGGCCAAGTTGATGGATCGGACACAGGCACGGGAAGCGCTGGGCGGGTTGAGCCAGTTGATCGACGATGAAGAGACCGGGTTGATCTGATCCCGAATCTTCGTTGACTGAGCTGGCCTCATCGCGGGCAAGCCCGCTCCCACAATGGGGTGGGTCACCGCAGTTATGTGAACGACACAAATCCTGTGGGAGCGGGCTTGCCCGCGATGGCGGCATCACTGACGCCACAAGGATAAAGTCTTAGCTCCAGGGCTTGGGCTAACCAAACAACTGCCCCTGCACCCCATACAGACCCATCTCGCGAATCACCGACAACTCGCCTTCGGTCTCCACCCGCTCGGCAATCAACGGCAGGTCGATGCTGTGCGCCGCACGCTGGATCGCCTCGATGAACAGGCGCTTGTCGCTCTCCTGATCGATGGCGCGAATGTAACTACCATCGATCTTCAGATACGCCAGCCCCAGCCGTGCCAGGTTGCCGATCATGCTGAAGCGTCCACCAAAGCGCTGCAGGCTCAGGGAGAAACCGAGTTCACGCAGACGCCGGGTCAACTGCTCCAGCACCGCTTGCTCCGGCAATTGCTCCTCGCCGATCTCCAGAGTCAGGCGCTCGCCGAGGTCGGAGTGCGCTCGCAGAATCTCGAACACTTTGTTCAGCGCCTGTGGATCGGCCAGGGTCGCCGAGGACAGGTTCAGCGCCAGCGAGTCCTCATGCCCTTTCATTTGCTCCAGCACGCGCTCGAGCATCAGACGGTCCAGCCGCGCGGTCCAGCCAAAACGCTCGAGCCACGGCAGGAAACGCCCGGCCGGGATGGTCTGGCCTTGATCATCGAGCAAGCGCGAGAGCACTTTGTAATGCAGCACCAGTTGCGTGTCCTGGGCGGCCACCACCGGTTGGAAGTACAGCTCGAAACGTTGTTGATTGAGCGCCTGATCGAGCAAGCGATGCCAGGCGTGGTGATCGTCACCGACGTCCGCCACCAGGCTCTGATCGATGCACGCCCAGTTCTGCTCGCCCTGCCCCTCGGCCTGCGCCAGCGCCTGATCGCCCAACGTGAGGACCGTTTGCGGCGAATCACCGTGGGCAAACGGGGCGAGGCCGATGGAGGCCACGGCCGGCACATCGGTGGCGCCGGTGGCGTGCAGGCTGCTCAGCGCACTGTCGAGGTTCTGTGCCAGTTGCAGCGCTTCTTCGCGCACCAGTCCCGGCGCCAGCACGGCGAATTCACCGCCGCGAATACGGGTGACGAGGTTCTGGGTTTCCGGGTATTTGGCGCATTCGCGGGACAGTTGCTCGCCGACGGCTTTCAACAATTCATCGGTGCGCTGACCGCCCAGACGCTGATTGAGCCCGGCCAGATCCTTGACCCGCAACAGCAGCAGGTAACCGGAACTGGCCTGCTCCGGGTTGCTCACGCGGTTGTGCAGTTGCATCTCGAAATAGCGCCGGTTGGCAAGCCCCGTGAGGTTGTCCTGATAAGACTCGGCGCGCAGTTTTTCGCTGCGCTCGGCCTGCTCCTGGAACAGCGCCTTGAGCTTCTCGACCATCTGGTTCATCGCCTGCACCACGCGCCGCAGTTCAGGGGTACGCGGCAACTCCGGCAGGCTGAGGAATTCGCGGCGGGCGATGGCGTGGGACTGTTTGACCATGTAATCCAGCGGGCGCAATTGTCGGCGCAGCAGCAGCGCGCCGAGCACTGCACTGACCGCGCCGCACAGCAGCAGCCAGCCGAGGCTGCCCAACGCGCTCTGCCACAGTTTGGCCACGGCAAACATCGGGTGGCTGACCACCTCGACCCGCGCCGCCTGCTCCCAGCCACGACTGACCAGTGCGTCGCCACCGGCCGGTTCCAGGCCGATCAGGTTGACGAACCAGTCGGGCACATTGCTCACCGCCGGAATCCCGCTGCGCTCGACAATGGTCTTGTCGGTCTTGAGATCGACCACGCGGATGCTCGCGTAATAGCCGCTGTCGAAAATCGAACTGACCAGCAGCTCGACCATCGCCGGGTCGTCGATATTCGGCGTCAGCGACAGCGCCAGCGCCGTGGCGGCGTCCTGAGCGTGAGAGCGCAGCTGGTTGACGTACTGGGTGCGCGAGCTCTCCAGACTGACCATGAAGCTGCCGGTGAAGGCGACCACCAGGAACAGACAGATAGCGATCAACAGCTGTTTGAACAAAGACATCTGAGCGCGTGCTCCTAGTTAGTCGTTTCGACCGGGAAACCTTCGGCCTGCATTTTCTTCAGCACATCCTGCCAGCGCGACAGGCGTTTGGTGTCACCGACCTTTTTGTTGCCCTTGGCTCCTGGCAGGTACAGACCTTCAGCATTGAAAGAGTAGACCGGCAGCAAATCGGTTCGCTGGGACGCCGGCTGAATCGGATCGATCAGGCTGTCGAGCACCAGCGGCATGGCATCGGGGGTGGCGTAGTAAGTCAGCACCATGTGCGCGCGATTCTGGCGCAGTGCCTTGACGTAGGTGATGCGCAGCTTGTCACTGGAGACCCCGAGATGACGCAGGCTGAAATACTTGGCGATCGCATAGTCTTCGCAATCGCCGGCGCCTTTCCACAACGCTTCGATGGGCGTCTCCCAATAATCGACCTGACCCCACAGATCGATATCTTCTACATAACGCACCTGCTTATTGAAAAACAGGTTCACCACTTTGAGCTTTTCCATCTCGCTGACCTGTTTCTGCGTGGCCAGCAGGTTCTGCCAGGCATCGATCCGCTGCTGTCCGGCACCCAACGGGCCGTACAGCGCCGTAGCCTTGCGGCTGATCGCGGAAAAATCCCAATCGGCATGCAGGCCGCCCAGCATGAAGCCGGCCAGCAACAGTGCGCAGCCTAGCCAGCGCAGAGTCCGGGGGATCGCGAAACGTACCGCCACAGCAGGTTTCCAGGGGGCAGGAAGGAAAGCGTTTGATGGTGAAGCTTAGCCCGGCAAAAAACAATGGCACCATGAGATCATCGCCATCGCGCTAAACTTCATTCAGGACCGCAATCCTTTACATGGTTTGACAACCTGTAGAGCAATCACTAGTGTCTTTGGATCCAAATTCCGTGGTCATTCAGGGTGAGTAGTTGTGACACAGAAGCCCAAACCGCTGCACAGCATCAAAGTCGATGGGCCGATTCCCGCACACCTTGCCCGCTCGATCATCGAAGAGACCCTGCGCTCGGCGATCCTTGACGGTCGCTTGCCATGCGGCACCGCCCTGCGCCAGCAGGACCTGGCCGACCTGTTCGGGGTCAGCCGCATGCCGGTGCGCGAGGCTCTGCGCCAGCTCGAAGCGCAGGAACTGCTGAGCGTCACCACCCACAAGGGCGCCGTGGTTGCGCCGCTGATTCAGGGCGACGCCACCGAAACCTACGAGTTGCGGATCCTCCTCGAATCCGAAGCCATGCGCCAGTCGATCCCGTTGCTGACCAGCGCCGATCATGCACACGCCGCCGGCTATATCGAAGAACTCGAAACCCAGCACGACTACAGCGAAATCGGTCGGCTCAATCGCCTGTTCCACATGGCACTGTACAGCAAGGCACCGAATAAGCGTCTGCTGCGGCTGGTCGAAGACGGCCTCAACGAGGAGGAGCGCTTTCTGCGTTTCAACCTCGAAGCCATGGGCCTGGGCAAACTGTCCCAGGAAGATCACCGCGCCATGCTCCAGGCCGTGATCGCGCGCGACGTCGAGCTGTCGGTGAAGTTGCTCACGCATCACCTCAACCGTGGCGTCGAGGTCATCACCCGCTTTCTCGCCAGCCCTGCCGGACAAAACCGCAAGGCCGTGCGCTGATGCTCTCCACGCCGGTCTCAGGCCCTCGCAGCTGACCGGCGAATAACCCGCTTACAAATCCTCTCTACGGTCTGCCGCAAACCCGGTGGCGGATCCGCCTGTTCGCTCTAACCTCCCAGCGCCCCACAAGCCCGGCATTGCAGCTCGCTACGGACGAATCGGGCATAGCCGTCCCGCCAATTTACCCGCACTCTTTAACGGCCAACCCATGAAGAACGGGCGACGCACCGCACCGCCGGCGCAGTCCCCGCACCAGGAACCTACGGAAGGAGCCTTGCCACGGGATAAAAGGAAGTTACGGCGCCGTTTCCGGCCCACTTTCATTCCTATACATCACATCAATTTTTCGCTGCTTAAGTTGCTTTGAGTGAGGCATTCACTCTTGTATTCAATTTTGGCCATTATTTGCCGAAAGGAGCAACTACGCCCAAGTAAAACTTAAATCAAAAGTTTTACCAGGCCGACTCATACTTGAAAAACATACAACTAAAAATAATTAAAAATAAACTTGTTAAGTTATTTGACGATGTATTAGCTTTTCCTCGCCGAGCAGGGTTCGCCCCGCAAATACGGCGCATCTCTGCAGTCAGCCAATAGCTTTGGCAAATAGTCGCCAACGCATGGCCGAGAGCCTTTCATGCACTTTGAAAACTTTCATCAATCCGAATGAGGCCCGCGTTCGCCAATAGAAAACATTTCAAACTAATCAAGTCCGTGTTGATGCACTGAACGAGCAACTCCCTCTATTCCAATAACACCGAGGTTCGCCATGATGCCAACTAAAGAACAACTCGCCCTGAAAAAAGCTCAATTGAGCGTTCACCCGATCTTCACTGAAATCGATTCGTTATCGGTACTGCGCCGGTTCATGGAATCCCACGTATTCGCCGTGTGGGATTTCATGTCGCTGACCAAACGTCTGCAGCAGGAACTGACCTGCACCCGCCTGCCATGGCTGCCGCCACGCGATCCGCATGCTGCGCGGCTGATCAACGAGATCGTGCTTGGCGAAGAGTCGGATGATCGTCCCGCCCATGGGCATTACAGCCATTTCGAACTGTACCTGGACGCGATGCGCGAAGTCGGTGCGAGCACCACGGCGGTCGAACGGTTTGTCGCGCTGCAACAGGAAGGCGTGAGTTTCGACGTCGCCCTGCAAAGCGTCGAAGTGGATCCGGCAGCAGCGAAATTCGTTCGCGAGACGCTGCACACCGCGCTGCATGCGCCAGGCCACAGCGTCGCTGCCGCGTTCCTGCATGGCCGCGAGAGCGTGATCCCGACGATGTTCCAGCGCATTCTTGACGACTGGGGGATCGGCATCGAACAGGCGCCGACCTTTCGCTATTACCTGGAGCGCCACATCGAGGTCGACTCGGAAGATCACGGTCCGGCAGCAGAGCAACTGCTGGCGCGTCTGGTCGATGGCGATCCGCAACGCGAAGCCGAGGTCTATGCCAGCGCCATCGCGGCGGTGGAAAGCCGCATCGCCCTGTGGGACGGCCTGCGTCTGAGCATGCGTGTACCCTTGGCGGAGGTGGCCCAATGAACGCCGCCGACTATCAATCCTTCGCCGACGCCTGGGAAACCCGCGCCACCATCCGCACCCGGCCACGGCGCGTGCTCGAAGACGATGAGCGCCTGATCTATCCGCTGAGCCGCCAGCCCCTGGTGCTCAGCGAAACCTTCCTGCGCGAATGCCCGCAGCAGCGTGATTTCGCCCTGGTGCAGACGCTGTACAAATTCATCAACGATGTGGTGATTTTCGAGACCGAAATCGTCGACCGGACCGCCCGCGCCATCGCCAAGAATCGCTTCGCCGTGCCGTTCCCGTTCGCCTGTCGCTACGACGCGATGACCGTGGTGGTGGACGAGGATTACCACGCACTGGTGGCGATGGATTTCATGCAGCAGACCGTGGCCATGACCGGCATCGAGCCGATCGAATTGCCCGCAGAAATCGAACTGAGCCGGGCGATTCCTGCCGCTGTGGCGTTGGCGCCCGAGCACCTGCGCAGCGCGGTGGAACTGATCTGCGTGGCCATCGCCGAGAACACCGTGACCGGCGACGTCGCGGCGTTCGCCCGGGACGATACGGTCAAGCCATCGATCAAAGGGTTGATGGCCGATCACCTGCTCGACGAGGGTCGGCATTCCAGCTTCTGGGCCCGGATGGTGCGCATCTATTGGCACACCGCCAATGACGCGGACCGGGAAACCATCGCGCAGATCCTGCCGGTGTTCATCGGCCATTACCTGACCAACGACATCCAGAAGTCCTTCGATCTGCGCCTGATCGACGCCCTGCCGGTCAGCGAGGCAGTGCGCCGCTCGCTCAAGGACGAGATGGCCGGACTGGCCTTTCCGATCAATCGCCACCATCCGCTGGTGGGCAACATCGTGCGGTTTTTCCACAGCAGCTCGCTGCTCGACACGCCCTGCGTGCAGCACGCCCTGCGTGACTATCTGGTTTGATGAGGAGGCCGACATGAGACGTCTCGACATTTTATTGATTGGCGCCAGCCAGGCCATGACCGACCTGGCGCAGGAACTCGAACAACACGGCCACTCCTTGCGGCGCAGCGGCGCGGCGCTATCGACGGTGGATCTGATCATCGACGATGGCTTCATCGGCGCCGGTGATTTCTGCGCCATCCCGCACCTGCATCTGCGCCTGGGTATCGGAGGGCAAAGCATTGGTGGTTTGCCGACACTCGACCTGCTGTGCTTCCTCGGCTCGTCACTGATCAGCCGTGTGCCGATTGGCGATGAGCCGTCCGGCAACGGACAGGCACTGCGCCAGCGGGTGCTGGCGCAGGTGGTCGACGAAGTCGCGCTGCTGGTCAGCCGCTTCTCCCGCGATGCCGAGTATTTCCAGCAGGCAATGCCGGCCACGGCGCCGGACTTCGAACAGGTGGAAGATCTGTCGTTCCTCGACAGTCTGGCTTACGTCCATCGCCTCAACGCCACGACACATCCGGCATTGTTGCAACAGGCGCAGACGCCGTTGATCGAACGCCTGCAACGCAGCCTGATCGAACACGCCGAACGGCCGGCGCTGCACCTCGCCGAGCACTCGCTCAGCTACCGCCAGTTGCACGTCCATAGCCGGGCGATCCAGCAACGTCTGCAACCGTTGCTCGAGCAACATCCGCAGCCGTGGATCGTGGGTATCTGCCAGCCGAAAAGTCCGGCGCTGTTCGCCTCGATTCTGGCGGTGCTCGGCAGTGGCGCGGTGTATCTGCCGCTGGAGCCGAGCCATCCGTTGCAGCGCCAGCAATACATCCTGCAAAACGCCGGCGCGGTGTTGCTGCTGCACGACGGCGTGCATCCGCTCAGTGAATCGATACCTGGGCTTGATGTCAGTCGTATCGACAGTGCCGATGCGGATCTCAGCCAACCGTTGATGCGTCAGCGGCCGTCGCTCGACGCACCGTGCATGGCGCTCTACACCTCCGGCACCACCGGGCATCCGAAGGGCGTGCTCTTGAGCCAGGCGAACCTTGCGCACTTCACCGCGTGGTACGCCGATTACGTGCAGCTGCGCGCCGAGAGCCGGGTGTTGCAGTTCTCTTCGCTGAGTTTCGATTCTTCGCTGATCGATATCTTTCCGAGTCTGCTGCAAGGCGCGGAACTGGTGGTGCCGGATGACACGCAACGCCGCGATCCATTGCAACTGGTGGCGCTGATCCGCCGTCGGCAACTGACCCATGCGTTCCTGCCGCCAGCGCTGCTGAGCATCTTGCCATTGGAGCAACTGCAAGGCGTGGAGGTGATGACCGGCGGCGACGTCTGCGAGCCCTTCGTCATCGAGCAACTGACCCGTCAGGGCAAGCTGCACAACCTCTACGGCCCCACCGAAGCGACGGTGCTGATTACCGCTCGCCAGCTCAAACCGGGTGACAGCAACCGCACTCTTGGCGCACCGATTGCCAACAGTCAGGTGCTGATTCTCGATGACGACTTGCAACCGGTGACGGAGAACACCGTCGGCGAATTGTTCATCGTCGGTCCCGGCGTTTGCCTCGGTTATCTGAACAATCCGCAGCAGACCGCGGAGCGTTATCTGACCCTGCAACTGCCACACGGCCACACGTTGCGCGCGTATCGCAGTGGCGACATGGCCAAGTGGGGCGAACTCGGCATCGAGCTGTGTGGACGGCGCGATAATCAGGTAAAGATCCGTGGTTTCCGGGTCGAGCCGGAAGAGATTGAGCGCTGCTTGCGCGAGAGCCAGTTGTACCGTCAGGTGTCGGTGGTGATCGACAGTCAGCGGCGAATTCTGGCGTTCCTTGCGCAGCCGCAATCGGACGCCGCTCGCGATGCATTGAAGGCGCATGCCCAGCAGTTTATGCCGGACTACATGCAACCGGTGGCATGGACTGAACTGGCGCAGATGCCGTTCGCCAGCAACGGCAAGGTCGACCGCAAGGCGTTGCTGGAGCTGCCAGTGAGCGTGCAGGACAGCGGCCCGAAATGCCTGCCGGCAAACGCTGACGAAGCGCTGCTGCTGGAGATCTGGGCAGAACTGCTGGAGCTGCCGAGCAGCGATATTTCCACCGACGAAAGCTTCTTCAATCTCGGTGGTCATTCGATTCTGCTGTCGCGGATGTTGCTGCGCTTGCGTGAGGAATTCGGGCGCAGCATCTCGATCAACCGCTTCATCGAATTGCCGACCATCATCAAGCTCGCAACGCTGGTGCGCGGTACCGATGACAGCGCGGTGCTCAGCGCCCAGGCCATGGCCGACGCCGAGCGCCCGCTGAACATCGAGCCGCTGCTGATCAGTCGCCTGGGCGATGTGCACAAGGTAATCGTCACTGGCGCCAACAGCTTTGTCGGCGTGCACATCGTCGAAGCGCTGCTTGGATGGGGCGCCAGCGAGGTGGCGTGTCTGGTGCGTGACGGGAGCGGGCAAACCGCGGCGCAGCGCTTTGCCCAAGCGTTGCGCGAGAACCGTCTGGAGCATCTGGATTTGAGTCGGGTGCGGATCTATTCGGCAGACCTCACCCGTCCGCAACTGGGTCTGGCCGATGACGATTATCAGCGCCTCGATCGCGAGTTCGGCGCGCTGGTGCACAACGCCGCCAACGTCAATCACGTGCTCGATTACGAGTCGCTGGCCGCGGATAACGTCGAGCCGATTTTCGAGCTGCTGCGTCTGTGTGAAGGGCGCAGCAAAAAGGTCTTCAACTTTGTCTCGACGCTGTCCGCTTCCAGCACCGTCGATAGCGAAGGCCGCGTGCTCGAATTGCCCGCCGCAGCGACCCCGCCAATCTACATCCGCAACGGCTACAACCTGTCGAAGTGGGTCGGCGAACGCATCCTCGAACGGGCCCGCGAACGCGGGGTGTGGGTCAACCTGTATCGCCCCGGCAACATCAGCTTCAACAGCCTGAGCGGCGTCTGCCAGCCGCACAAAAACCGTTTGATGCTGATGCTCAAGGGTTCGATCCAGCTCGGACAGGTGCCGGCCTTCGCGCTGAATTTCGACCTGATGCCGGTGGACTTTCTCGCCCGCTTCATCGCCTTCCACGCCAGCCGTTACTCGAGCGAAAGAGCGGTGTTCAACCTGCACAACCCCGAGCCGCTGAGTTGGGACGCCTACGTCGCTTCGTTCCGCGAAACCGGCAGCGAGTTCTCGCTGGTCAGCGTCGCCGACTGGCAGCAGCAACTGGGCCGGGTCGACGCCGACAACGCGCTGTTCGGCGTACTCGGTTTCTACCTCAACGGCTTCGAGGAAGACATCGGCGACATCTCCCTGATCGGCCACGCCAACGCCGAAGCCGGTGTGCAGCAGATGGGTGCGCAGTACCCGGAAAAATCCCCGGCGCTGCTGCGTCGCGGCTGCGATTACCTGAAACAGATCAACTTCATCTAACTCATCAAGAAGGAGCAACACCATGAGCAATCTGCAACCCGACACCCTGATCAAAAACCCGCACGGCTGCCACGTTGTGTCTTCGGTGGAGGTACCGGCGGACGCGGCGCAGGTCTGGGCGGTGGTCGGCAATTTCGCCGGTTTCGAGCGCTTTATCCCGGCGCTGTCGCACATCGAAATGACCGGCGACGGTGTGTCCTCGCTGCGCAAGAAATTCTTCAAGGACGGCAACGTGGTGGTCGAGCAACTCAACTCCCGCGATGAGCAGGCGCGCGCCATGACCTGGACCACGATCTACAACACCTTGGGTGTGGCGAATCTGTGGGCGGCGATGAATGTGGAATCTTTGGGGGCGGGGAAGTCGCGGGCGACCTGGACGATCATTGCCGAGCCGGCCAACGGAGGTGCCGAGGCGCTGCCGGGATTCAAGGATTTCGTGCAGGGGTTTGCCGATGATGCGATGGGGAATGTGCTGAAGCTGTTCGTATAAGGCTTCGGGTTTGCGGTGATTGCACTGCCGCTATCGCTGGCAAGCCAGCTCCCACAGGTTCCAGGTCGGTCACAGATGTTGTGTTCGCCAGAAATCCTGTGGGAGCGGGCTTGCCCGCGATGAACGATAACGCGGTCTGCCAGACGTCAGATCTTGAAGCTGTCCACCAACTGCTTCAGGCGATTGGCCTGCTGTGACAGCGCATCGCAATCCTTCAATGTTTCATTGAGGTTGGCCACGCTCTGCTGGTTCAGCAGGTTGATCTGATTGACGTCAACGTTGAGGGTTTCCACCACCGCCGTCTGCTCTTCGGTGGCTGCGGCCACCGACTGGTTCATGCCGTCGATTTCGCCGATGCGCTGGGTCACGCTGACCAGGCGCAGACCGGCCTGATTGGCCACTTCCACGCTCTCTTCGCTGGACGCCTGACTGGCGTTCATGGTGGTCACCGCTTCACGCGAACCGACCTGCAAGGAGGTGATCATCTTGTGGATCTCTTCCGCCGATTCCTGAGTGCGGTGGGCGAGGTTGCGCACTTCGTCCGCCACCACCGCAAAACCACGCCCGGCTTCACCGGCACGGGCCGCTTCGATGGCCGCGTTGAGCGCCAGCAAATTGGTCTGCTGCGAGATGCCTTTGATCACATCGAGGATGTGGCCGATGTTGTCGGTGCTGGCATTCAGGGTTTCGATCTGGGTGCACGACAGGCTGATCTTCTGCGACAGCTCGGTCATCGCCTGAATGGTCTGCTCGACCACCTGACGACCGTCATCGGCCTGCTCGCTCGCGCCGCTGGCGTGCTGCGAGGCATCGGCGGCGTTGCGGGCGATTTCCTGAGTGGCGGCGCCCAATTGGTTGATCGCGGCGGCGACACTGTTGGTGCGCGCGCTTTGCTCGTCGGAACCGATGATCGAGGCGTTGGACGAGGCCATCACGCGTTGCGACAGGTCGTGCACGTGACGGGTGGCCGACGACACTTCGGAAATCGACGCATGAATGCGCTCGACGAACTGGTTGAACGCGCTGCCCAGTTCGGCGAACTCATCCTTGCCTTCCACCACCAGACGCCGGGTCAGGTCGCCTTCGCCTTGAGCGATGTCCTGCATCGCGCGGCCCATGGTGGTCAGCGGACGCATCAGCACGTTGATCAGCAGGCTCAGCAGCAGCGCAATCGCAGCGACCGCGACGAACATCGCGATCAGCGCCGAAGTACGGAACTGGCTGAGGGCGGCGTAGGCCTTGTCGCGATCGATCGACAGACCGATGTACCAGTCGGCATTCGGCAAGTCGCTGACCGGGGTGAACGACAGGATGCGTTCCTGGCCGTTGAGCACCACGTTCTGGTTGCCCTTCTCGATGCGCACACCGGAATTCGGGTAGATGTCCTTGAGGTTCTTCATCACCTGGTCTTTGTCCGGGCTGACGATCACCTGACCGTCACCACTGACGAGGAACGCATGACCCAGGCCGCCGAAGTCCACCGAGTTGATGATCTTCACCAGGGTTTCCAGGCTCAGGTCGCCACCGACCACACCCAGCAGTTCGCCATTGTTTTTCACCGGCATGGCGATGGTCACGACCAGACCGCCGACCGCCGCCATGTACGGCGGTGTCAGCATGGTTTTGTCAGCAACGACTGCTTGCTTGTACCAAGGGCGCTGACGCGGGTCGTAGCCGTCGGGCATCTTCGCGTCAGGGCGCTGGGTGAAAACACCGTTAGCCTGACCGACGTAGGTGAACTGAAAGTTCGAGGTGAAGGCCGGTTGATCGACCAGCCCCGGGAAGTCGGCGTCTTTGCCCTGATGGGCAACGTTCTGCGCGAGGTTTTCCAGCACCAGGATCCGCCCGCTCATCCAGTTCTGCACGCTGCTGGCGGTCAGATCGCCGGCCTGCTGCACGGACGACTGGAGGTTCTGACGAATGGTGTTGCGTTGCAGATAGTCGTTGTAGAGGGTGAACAAAGCGAAAGCCAGGACCACGACGCCCGAGGCGGCCAACAGGATTTTATGGCTGAACTTGAGATTCATTTCATGGGACTTCTTATGCAAAAGTGGGGATGCGTTCCGGGATGCAACATTCCATGTACAGCGCAGGCGGCGTTCTGACGGCCGCTCTACTTTGGTGCACGCATGTCTCACCAGTCTGTCGGCACCGTTCGCGGAAAACTTAGGGCTGCGTGGGAAATGGCCGGCATTTCTGTCAGATTCCCGCCGAACGGCGTGCCAGAGCGTTCGCCACGAAGTTTTTTTGCTGGATCTCCGAGCGGAGGTTGCAAAATTCGCAGCCCCTGATAAAAATGCGACTAATTATCATTTGTGACGTTCGGGCTGTCGCGTTCATGTCCTCACCTGAGTTTGCAGTGCAGACGCTTTACAGAAGTCATCACGGCTGGCTCAACGCCTGGCTGCGGGCGCGGCTGGGCAACGCCGCGGATGCCGCAGACCTGGCCCAGGACACCTTCGTCCGTCTGTTGCAGCGCAGCGAACGCCTGGAACTCAAGGCGCCTCGCGCATTTTTACGCACCATCGCCCGCGGTCTGGTGATCGATCATTGGCGTCGTGAAGAAATCGAACGCGCCTATCTCGAAACCATCGCCCACTTGCCCGAAGCCGAAACCCCGAGCGCCGAAGCCCGCGCGTTGGTGATCGAGTTGCTTGAGAGCGTCGCGCGCATGCTCGAAGGCTTGCGGCCGAAAGTCCGTCAGGCGTTTCTGCTGGCGCAGTGCGAAGGTTTGACCCACAAGCAGATCGCCGCGCAGATGGGCCTGTCCCTGCGCTCAGTCGAACGATACGTCGCCGATGCGCTGTATCACTGTTACGTGTTGCGGTACGAAGCCTGATGCCTGTGGACAACAACTCAGTCGGGCGCCGCGCCGAGCCGCAACAACAGGTGGTCAAGCAAGCCATTCACTGGTTGCTGCGGCTGCGCAACAACCATGGCAATGCGCGCGTGAGTCATCAGTGCGACGCGTGGCGCGCCGAGCATCATGAACATGAACTGGCGTGGCAGCGCGTGCAATCGCTGCAGGCTGAACTGAGCCATAACCTGCGCGCCGTGCCCGGCGCCCAGGTGGCGTTCAATACGCTGGAAAACAGTGCGCAAGGGCTGGGCCGGCGACAAGCCTTGAAGCTGCTGTCTGGCGCGGTGCTGATGAGCTCCGCGGCATGGCTGGCCAAGGACTCCTCCGTCTGGCAGCAGTGGCGCGCTGATTACGCGACGGCGACCGGCGAACGCCGCAGCTTCCAGTTGCCCGACGGGACGCGGATTGAGCTGAACACTGCCAGCGCAGTGGATCTGGATTACACCGCGCAGCAGCGGCTGATCAAACTCACCCGTGGTGAAATCATCGTCACGTGCGGCGGTAACGATGAAGGCGCGGCGTTCAACCGGCCACTTCGCGTGCAAAGTCATCATGGCATTTATGAGCCGATAAAAGCCCGCTTCATTCTGCGTCAGGACAGCGATTGCACGCGACTCACCGTCAGCTCAGGGAGCGTCGCCATCCGCAGCGGCGCAACTTCGGTCGAGGCGCTCGCCGGGCAGACCTATCTGATCGATCACCATCAGGTGCGCCCGGCACTGTCACTGAATATGGAGGCGGGTGCGTGGGTCGACGGTTTGATCGTCACTCGCAATATGCGCCTGGGCGATTTCCTCAATGAAGTCGGGCGTTATCGTCAGGGTTTTGTGACGTGCGCGCCGCAGGTGGCGGACTTGCGCCTGTCCGGAGTGTTCCGCCTGGAGGACACCGACAAGTTGCTGGCCATCCTGCCGCAGACGTTGCCGGTGCAATTGCGTTATCGCACCCGTTGGTGGGTCACGCTGGAAGCAGTGGCCTGAATTTATTTTGGCGGGTTTTCGCGACAAGTCCGGCTTGGTCAGTAAGCACTTCAACTCAGCCTTTGCGACTTGCCACGGAAACCTACAATGACTGTCCGCATCACCTGTAAGAACCCGCTGAATTTCACTGCCGAATCGGGCCTGCTGCGCCACGCCATTCGCGCCGCCCTGCTCTCCACCGTTCTGGGTGCCGGTGCATTGCCTGGCATTAGCCTCGCCGCCAATACCAGTGAAGCGAGCAGTCATCGCTACAACATCGCCGCCGGCCCGCTGGGCGAAGCACTGAACCAGTTTGCGCGCCAGGCGGGCATCACCTTGTCGATGACCCCGCAGCAAACGCAGGGGCGACAGTCCCCGGGCGTACAGGGCGAATACTCAACCGATCAGGCGCTGAGCCATTTGCTCAGCGGCTCGGGGCTGGAAGCGCTCAGCCAGGACGGCAGCAGCTACATCCTGCACTCAGTCAGCGATAGCGCCGCACTGGCGCTGCCGACCACCGACATCAAAGGCTTCGCCCTCGGCAACGCGCTGGGCAGCATGGAAGGCTACAACGCCACCCACAGTCAGATCGCCACCAAGACCAGTACCGCGTTGCTGGAAACTTCGCAAAGCGTGTCCGTGGTCACCCGCGAGCAAATGGATGACCAAGGCTCGCAGACCGTGTCCCAGGCGATGCGTTATACCCCCGGCGTGCTGACTAACCCTTACGGCGCGACCCATCGTTACGACTATGTGGCGATGCGCGGTTTCAACGACGGCTCGGTGGACAACATCTATCTCGACGGCCTCAAGTCGATGGGCGACAGCGGCACCTACAGCACCATGCAGGTCGATCCGTATTTCCTTGAGCGCGTGGATATTCTCAAAGGCCCCTCGTCAGTGTTGTACGGTCGCAGTTCGCCCGGTGGACTGGTGGCGCTGACCAGCAAAAAGCCGTTGTACGAGGCCTATCATCAGGTTCAGGCCACGGTCGGTACCCAAGGTCAACGCGGGATCGGTTTTGACTTCAGCGGTCCGGTCGATGACGACAAGCGCATTGCCTATCGTCTGACCGGTTTGACGGATGAGTCCGACACACAATTCGACCACAACAAGGAAAAACGCTTCGCCCTCGCACCGACCCTGAGCATCGACTTCAGCGAAGACACTTCGCTGACGCTGCAGGCGTATCTGCAACATGATCCGGATGGCGGCTACCACGGCGGCGTGCCGGCGGACGGGACGATTCATCAGCGAAACGGCAATCGCATCTCGCCGCACTTCTTCGAGGGCGAGCCGGGGATTGATGGGTATTCGCGGGATCAGCAGTCGTTCGGCTATCAGTTCGAACATCGTTTCAATGATGTCTTCACGGCGCGGCAGAATTTCCGTTACCTCGATTCCAAAGTGAATATGGATCAGGTCTACGCCTATGGCTGGACGACACCAACCAGCAACGAACTGAACCGTTATTACACCGGCGGCGATGAACGTCTGCATGCGTTCATCATCGACAACATGCTGCAGGCCGAATTCTTTACCGGGGCTACCAAGCACACCGTGTTGATGGGTGCGGACTATCAGCGGCGCAAAACGGTGGTCGACTGGACCAGCGGCGGTCTGGCGCCGATCAATGCGTTCAATCCGGTCTACGGCAACTCGGCGATCGACCTGTACGGCGAGACCAGTTACCTGCGACGCCTGGAGCAAACCGGCGTGTACCTGCAGGATCTGATCGAGATGGACCAATGGCGCTTCTCGCTGGGTTTGCGTCAGGACTGGGTCGAGACTTCCGATGAGAACCGTATCGCCGAAGCGGGCCGTCCGGTGGGCACGGAAATCAATGACCGCCGCACCAAACTGACCGGCCGCGCTGGCGCGTTGTATCTGTTCGATAACGGCCTGGCGCCGTACATCAGCTACTCCGAGTCGTTTAACCCGAACTCGTATGCCGACAGCGCCGGCAATCCTCTGCCACCGACCGATGGCACGCAGTGGGAAATCGGCTTGAAGTATCAGCCGCCGGGTACCGACAACCTGTTCACCGCCTCGCTGTTCCGCATTGATCAAGAAAATCTGGCGACCAAACTGCCGCAGGAAAACTTCTATCGCGCGGTAGGCGCTGTCCGTTCGCAAGGCCTCGAACTGGAAGCGCACATGCAGGTGACCGACAACCTGAAAGTACTCGGCAGCTACACCTTCACCGATATCGAGTATTCGAAATCGATGGTCAGCACCTTGAGCACGCCGACCGATGTGATCGAGAACAAAGGCAACTCGCCAACTCAGGCACCGCGGCACATGGCCTCGTTGTGGGCGGACTACAAATTCGACAGCGCGGCACTCGATGGCCTGCGTCTGGGCGGTGGTGTGCGCTATGTCGGCTACAGTTGGGCGGATGCGGAAAACACGCTGAAGGTGCCGTCCTACACCTTGTTCGACGCATCGATCGGTTATGACCTGGGCAAGGTTGGTTTGAAGGGTGTCGACGTGCGCCTGAACGCAAACAACCTGACCAATGAATCCTACGTCGCCTCCTGCGCGAGTCTGAACTTCTGCTACATGGGCGAAGAGCGCAACGTCGCCGCCACGGTCAGCTACCAGTTCTAAGCCTTTGCCTTGTGCATAAAAAAGCCAGCCCCTGATTGTTCAGGGGCTGGCTTTGTCGTCTTTGTGGGGAATTTCATGCGCGTATTATTGGTGTTGTTGCATCGCTATATCGGGCTGGCGACGGCGGTGTTTTTGCTGCTGGCCGGGATCACCGGGAGCATTCTGGCGTTCAATCATGAGTTGGATGAGTGGCTGAATCCGCAGTTTTACGCAGCCTCCGCAGAGGGGCAGCGATTGCCTCCCGGGGCGTTGGTCGAGGCTGTGCAAACCACGCATCCGAGGCTGCAGGTCTGGTACATGGAGTACCCGGACGAGTTGGGGCATACCGCGCTATTGGCAGCTGTTCCGCGTAACGACCCGGCGACAGGCAAACCGTTTGATGAGCGCAATCAGGTGTTCTATCTGGATCCGGTCAATGCCGAGCAGAAAGGCCAACGTTACTGGGGCGAGTGCTGCTTTGCGCGGGAGAACTTCATTCCGTTCATTCTCGAGTTTCATTACAACCTGACCCTGCCCGGTAACTGGGGCTTGTGGTTGATGGGTCTGGTTGCCAGCGCCTGGGTGATCGATTGCTTCATCGCGCTGTGGCTGACATTTCCTCGTGGCAAACCGTTCTGGAAGAAATGGTCGACGGCTTGGAAAATCAAGGGCGGGCACGCTTATCGGCTCAACTTCGACCTGCATCGTGCGGGGGGATTGTGGCTGTGGTTGTTGTTGCTACCGATTGCGGTCAGCAGTATCGCGATGAACCTGCCAAGTCAGGTATTCAAACCAACAGTGTCGCTGTTTTCGCCGATTGAGCCGAGCGTTTATGAAGCCCGAGGACGAATGCCTCCTTCCAAGTTGGGGGTGACGCAATTGAGTTATCAACAGGCGTACGAAAGGGCATTGCAGGAGGGAAAGAGGTTGGGGCTGACAGCGGCGATCGGGGAGTTGTATTACAGCTTTGAGTACAACTTTTACGGTGCAGGATTCGGGCAACACGACACTCAAGCGCATGGCAAATCCTGGTTGTTCTTCCACGGCACTGACGGGCGATTATTAGGTCAGGAAATTGCCGGGCAAGGGACATTGGGGGAGCGGTTTTACCGATTGCAGTTACCGATACATGGCGGCCGGATCATTGGTTTCACCGGACAAGTGATCATTGCGTTGTTAGGTGTAATGATCGCAGGCCTGTCAGGGACTGGCGTCTACATCTGGTGGCGTAAGTGGCAAGCCCGGCGCATCAGCAGGGCTCGCAAAGCGGTCTGAGTTTTGCGACCCCTGAAACGACAAAACCCCTGTCTGCGTTAGCAGACAGGGGTTCTGGAATTTAATCTTGACGATGACCTACTCTCACATGGGGAAACCCCACACTACCATCGGCGATGCATCGTTTCACTTCTGAGTTCGGGATGGGATCAGGTGGTTCCAACGCTCTATGGTCGTCA
>Ga0153923_100045_pt1 | contig 70085 bp, 51 predicted proteins | sample TSNJ007MetaG_FD_104682 | JGI IMG/M metagenome (GOLD analysis project Ga0153923, IMG submission 104682) | Attine ant fungus gardens microbial communities from New Jersey, USA - TSNJ007 MetaG | ecosystem: Host-associated > Fungi > Mycelium > Unclassified | place: USA: New Jersey, Brendon T. Byrne...
AGGTGAGGTTATTCTGGATGCACTGCAATATAAAGCGAGTCAGCATTTCAGGCAGGATATGAAACGACAAGAAAAGCGTGAAGTTGCTGCTGCTAAGGTTGTTTCCATCCGTTCCAGTGCCTCTGAAGAGAATGATGATTCTATAGCACCACCGGAGCAATCTGTAGAGATGGAGTATTATGTAGAAGTACCACCACAATTTTTGTCCAAATGTGACATCCACCAATATAATATGATGCTGCGGAACGAACCTTATACGCGGCTGCTTCAAACTTTTTTCCCAGGTGCAGTACCCAGTCATTTGATGGATATGTTCGAGAAAATAGATTTGAACTATAAGCTAAGCGGTGAAGTAATCAATGTACTTATTCATTACTTAATGACTATGGTAGCCTCAGGTGGAGAACAGCGAATGAACCGCAATTTTGTGGAGGCTATCGCTTCCAATATGCTGGTTAAACAGGTGAACACCTACGAAAAGGCTGTAAAATATATCAGGGATCAGTCCAAAGTGAAAGGCAAGGGAGCTACAACTAACACGGCGGCAGGATCTCGATCACGTTCATATGCTAAAAATACAGGTCGATCCGCTAAACCGGAAATTCCGATTGTGCTGGACGATGGAAGTGCCGGAACGGTATCGGAAGAGGAATTCGCGGCGATGATGAAGAAAGCGGCAGAAATTAAAGCCAACAAGAAAAAAGGCGTTTCCCAAGCGCCGTAATGAAAGAGAGGTGGAACTATGGAGTCTATGGGCGATGTGCTTCGTTCGATTAACAATCCAACTCTACGGCAGCGTCAACGCGATCTTGAACAGGAGTTATTCAATCATCCGCTTGTGAAGGCATTACAGTCTGAACATCCTGAGTTAGATGATTCGCGACTGCGGCTTCATATGAGCCGCCTGTATCAATATGTAGAGGAAAGCCGCCACTGTGCGAACTGTCCGGGTCTAGAGAAATGTCCGAATGATTTCCCTGGTCACTTTAGCAAACTTACGGTCGAGAGCGTGAATGGTTCGGCGGACTTATATGAACGCAAGACGGCATGCCGGCTTAAAGTGGCACAGGATAATCAGGATAACATCCGCAAACGTATCCGTAGCTTTTATGTGGACGAGCGTGTGCTCAATGGCGGTTATGATGAAATAGATATCATGGGCAAGGATCCACGCCGGGTCTCAGCGGTTAATAAAATATTTGATTATATCACGAGCGTTAAAGAAGAGGGTCTAACCTCGCGCGGGATTTATTTACATGGAACTTTCGGAACAGGCAAAACATTTCTGATGTGTTACTTGCTTCATGAGCTTGCTGTTGCCGGCTATACTGGAGTTATCGTATATATGCCAGATTTTATCGAGGATTTGAAGTCGATCATGATGGACGGCCAGAAGATGAAGGAAACCGTAGATACGTTGAAAAACTGCGATTTACTTATTTTTGATGATATTGGTGCGGAGAACTTGAATCCATGGGCGCGTGATCATGTGCTGGGTGCGATTTTGAATTATCGGATGAACCGTAAGCCAACCTTCTATACCTCAAATTATCCACTCGATGGTTTGGAGAAACATCTTAGCTTTACGAGCAAGGATGGCGAGGAGATTTATAAGGGTCAACGTTTGATGGATCGTATTGCTCCTTTTGTGGATGTCATTCCACTGCATGGGGAGAATCAACGGGGGACGATTAGATAAACTCGAAATATTCATAACCGTAACATTCAAAAGAGCAGCGATTCTCCTTTTATTGGAGGATCGTTGCTCTCTGTTTTTTTCTTATTTACTCTCAAAAAAAGAAGCCGCCCCCTAAGTAGCATTCACTACTTTTGAGACGGCTTCTGTTTATATTGCGATGATTCCCTTACTCCGAAATGAACTTGATGATAACCATGCCGAAAAAGACAACGGTCATAAATGCAGTCATTCCGAAAAATCCATTCATTAAATCGCCTAGATCATTGCGGGGTTCTTCGTTGATATGTTCTCGTGGGTCCCGTGCTTGCGCGTTGACATCCATAGCTTCTGCCTCCTTACAGGGACTATGCCTGTATTGTTAAGATGCAAATTGAGTTGACCATTATGAAATAAGTCATTGACATTTAATGCGCTTTCTTAGAGTATACCGAAAGGCTGGGGAGATTGTAAAGAAAAGAGTAACGTAAATAAAATTAGTTTGAGGGCAATATAATTGTATGTGATATATAACATATCCCTTAAAGATATGTTATACTGGAATTGTGTCGGTAAGTGGTAATTTGGTTATCATATTACATGAAACAATTTATTAACTTATATTTTCGGAGCAGCTTCCATAAACTAAGCTTTGGTTTAGAGTGGAGTAATGTTTCGTAAAACTTTAGAGGAGGAACAATATCATGGCTATCGTGAACGTGTCTGACCAAACCTTCAGTAACGAAGTGGAAGGTCAAGGTACTGTAGTAGTAGACTTCTGGGCTCCTTGGTGTGGTCCTTGTAAGATGATTGCTCCAATCTTGGACGAATTGTCCGCAGAACTGGGAGACAGCGTAAAGATTGCAAAATTGAATGTGGATGAGAATCCGGAAACGGCTTCCCGTTTTGGCGTGATGAGTATCCCAACCCTGATCTTCTTCAAAGACGGTCAACCGGTAGATAAAGTTGTGGGATTGAACTCCAAAGAATCCCTGAAAAATATCGTAGCTAAACATCAATAATTGTTAAATGCTACTGTTCGGGCCTCGGCCCTGCCGCTCAGCGCCTTCGGTTCATTCCGGAGGCGTTTTGTGTGCTGAATGCCAATTAATTATGGGTCCAATTTAGCTGGAGGGGATCATTTTGGACAATATCCGCAACAAACTGGCTCTATTACCCGACCTGCCCGGGTGCTATCTGATGAAGAATGAAGAAGGCACCATTATTTATGTGGGTAAGGCGAAGGTGCTTAAGAACCGGGTTCGCTCTTATTTTACAGGCAGTCATAATGGTAAAACTCAGCGACTTGTCGCTAACATTGCTGATTTCGAATATATTGTTACGTCCAGTAACATGGAAGCGCTCATTCTTGAGTGCAATCTGATTAAGAAGCATATGCCGCGTTATAACGTACTTCTGAAGGACGATAAGACATTTCCTTATATCAAAATAACGAATGAAACTCACCCTCGGCTTGAAGTCACACGCCGGGTGATTAAAGATAAAGCAAAATATTTCGGCCCTTATCCTAATGGTTATGCTGCACAGCAAACGAAAAAGCTCCTCGATCGTATGTATCCGCTCCGTAAATGTGGCGTAATGCCAAAGGAAGTCTGTCTTTACTATCACATGGGCCAATGCTTGGCGCCGTGTGAGAAGGAAGTGCAGAAATCCGAGTATGAGCAGATTACGCAAGATATCGCTGCTTTTCTGAGCGGAGGTCATGATGCGGTTAAGAAGGATCTACAGCAGAAGATGCAGGAAGCTGCTGAGGAATTATATTTTGAACGGGCGAAGGAACTGCGGGATCAGATTATCCATATTGATGCATTGATGGAGAAACAAAAGATTAACACCACAGATACTAAGGATCGTGACGTATTTGGTTATGCGGTAGACAAGGGATGGATGTGTGTACAGATACTGTACATGAGACAAGGGAAGATGATTCAGCGCCACTCCTCTGTCTTTCCGTTCTATGGGGAAGCCTACAGTGACTTTATGTCTTATGTGACGCAGTATTACAGTGATAATCCTGCTCTGCCGCAGGAGATTCTTCTGCCGGATGTGCTTGACGAGGAAGCAGTGGTTGATAAAGAAGCTAAACCGTCGATTATCATTGCTGCTCCAGCCGAAGAAGATCTACAAAAGGGAGAAGATACCCCCGAATCACCTGAAGAAGTTGAGGCCCGTGAAATGGCCGCTGCGGAAGCATCAGCAGCAGGTGTCGTTGATGCTGCAGGTGGCGCCTCTATTCTACAGGAGTGGCTCGGCACCAAAGTGCTAGTGCCACAGCGTGGCCTCAAGAAGCAGATGGTCGGTATGGCCTGCCAAAATGCTACAGTCGCAATCGACGAGAAGTTCCGGCTTATTGAACGAGATGAAGTACGTACCTCTGGTGCTGCAATGAGCTTAGGCGAGAGCTTGGGGCTCGAACGCTTAAGCCGGATCGAGGCGTTCGATAACTCGAATATTCAAGGGACTAATCCGGTTTCTGCGATGGTTGTCTTCATTGATGGCAAGCCCGCACGAAAAGAATATCGTAAATATAAGGTTCGTACGGTGGTGGGTGCGGATGATTATGGAACGATGCGCGAGGTCATCCGGCGGCGGTATGAACGGGTGCTGAAAGAGAACCTGCCGATACCAGATCTTATCGTAGTCGATGGTGGTAAAGGGCAGATATCCTCAGCTATTGATATTCTGGAGAACGAGCTGGGGTTATTCATTCCGGTCTGTGGTCTCGTTAAGGATGATAAGCATAAGACGGCTCAGCTTTTGGTTGGAGATCCGCCTGAACCTGTCGCTTTGGCTCGGGATAGTCAGGAATTTTATCTGTTGCAACGGATTCAGGATGAGGTGCATAGATTCGCCATCACCTTCCACCGTGAACAACGTGGGAAGTCCATGGTTACTTCTAAACTGGACTCCATACCAGGTATAGGCGAGAAGCGGCGCAAGGCGCTGCTTAAGCATTTCGGATCGCTAAAGAAAATTAAAGAAGCCTCCATAGAGGATTTTAAATCACTTTCTATTGGCGAAAAGCTGGCTAGTCAAATTCTTGAGGCGCTCAAGGATGAAGAGCCAGCGACATAGGCATTCGAAATACTGGAATGATGTATACGTAAATATAAAAAAGGTGTCACAGCAGTTTTCTGCTGTGACACCTTTTTTTATTATAGGTTATCCACCCGTTACTTCTTTAAATTACAGATGTAGGTTCAACCGGCTTAGGTTCTGATTTCTGCGGTGGATTAAACCGATAGACGATGTAGGCGACTATGAACGGCATGATAATCGCGAAGATACCAGCCCCTACATTCACGCTTTCCTTCATAAAGATCAGCGTAGCGCCCATCAGAATGCTGTCAAACACGACGTGACTGAACATGACGGCAATAAATCCGTAACGAAGGAAAATATAGCTAAAGAGCAAACCAATCACGGTCAGCTCAATAGGACGGGAACTGATGGGGTAGATCGGATACAGCGTATGGCCAAACGCCCAAACCAGCGTGGTGATCAGGCAAGCAATGAACGTGCTTCGGAATACTTTTTTCAACATAGGAATTCCGAAAAAACGATAAATGGCTTCCTCGGATAAACCAGCGAGCCATGCAACGATGGGCAGCAGCCAAGCATATCTCATGTTGTAAGGAGATTGAGTAGCGTCAGTAGTGGACCAGTTCTGCAAGGTAAATGATAATACGATGAACATAAGGGTCTGCACCCCTAGCAGCACGAATGCCCAGACGTATCCAGCCCGGATACTGTCCAGAACATATTTTCCATAGCCAGGCTCTTTAGCACGAGGCCATGGGTTCATCCCCTCTTCTTTTTTCCATAGGCCGTCCCCTCCAACTAAAGAAAAATAGAGCAGGGAGGACATTAGGAGGCTATATAAGGCATAAATGATGAACATTATGACGGAAGTTATCTGAGCCTCGAGTCCTTCGCCTGAGGATTCAGGGAGCATATTATAGGTGCTGATCATCATGATTACAAAATAAGCTGAGCTTAGGAATATTCCACGCTTAAAGGAGGTATGTTCTCTTCTAAGTATGCTGTAGATGAGTGCCAGAATTCCTAAAGCTAAAGTAGGCAAACCGTAGCCGAATAAAGTAAACTTTTCCGCGAGAGAGGTCTGGTCCTTTACATAGGTGGTATGCCAGGCTGGAGCGGTGAATCCTGCTTTAAAGCTGGATACCTGTTCGCCAGTGAAATCGAAATAATAGTGTAGTAAGGATTCGCCGATCTGAACGGAACGATCTGTATACACGAGCCCGTAGTTTCCCGTATTCGATTCAATTTGTAGCTTGGCGGGATTTACATCCCATTCCTGAAGCCAGGGACGGGCAAGATTTTCTTTTTGTGCAAGTGATAAGGTAGTACCCTTGTCCTCTTCTTTTGCACTGGTGGATACATTGTTTGGTAATCCGGTACCTGATCCTTCTGCACCTTGTGTGAAAGCGACAACTGCACCAGTATACATATTGAGGTCAACAGAGATCAGTGGCTCTTGTTCCGCTGAAGGACTAAGTGTTACACGGAAAATGTCAAAAGGATATCGTTGATCCAATTTCTTTTTTGTATAGTCCTCCAAAAGCTTCTCGCGGGACATATAACCATAAAAGGAAGAGTCCGTATCGTACAGTACATTCCACTGATCGGTTGGTGCTTTGGTGTAGTTCAGCTTTTGTTCTGCGAATGATATGGCTTTGTCGCGGGCTTCCGCCTTACTGATGACAGTAGTATCTTCCCCGGCAGGGCTATTTAGCACCGAGGGAGCAATTTGAAACATAATAAATAGAATAAGACCGATAATGCCCGAGATGATGAGCCTCTTGGAGAGGGCACGTTGCTGTAAGGGCTGGCCAACGGGATTCATGTAACGCCTCCTTGTAAACTGACAATGTTATGTTCCATTATAGTATTAGTGCCATGATAGTTACAAAAATCATCGTATATTCTTTTTATGGGTAATAGAGATATTATAGAATAGGTAGCTGAATATATACCATGAATTTAAGGTGATTATTTCTTCATTTTTCATGAAAATCGATGCAATTGCAGGGAAAACACGGAAAAGTGATGAGAAAAGGCACTCTTAGTGGTACATCCTCTCCAAACCGCATTTTTCATATGAATCACCATTAATAGTGTCTTTGTGATTTATCGAAATAACATATATAATTTGTATGCAATTGTATATAGCCGAATTTCAGGTGAAAACGGGGGAACCATAAGAAGTAATGAAAAGATGAGTATACGCCATAGGCGTTGTCTTTATTCATCAGGGGTGAATTTCGTTCTAGGAACGAATAGGGCAGCCTGCACAGTCCGAATCCGTCAGCTAACCTCGTAGGCTAATTTACTGCAGGAACCAAGGGTAGCATTGGTTTTCCAGTGCTTTTTTTGTTGGAATTCTTTAAATTTTGATAAGAGGGTGAGCGTAGTGGCTTCACAGTTTCGCAGGGTTTCTGAATCAAAGTTCCTGAAGCTCTCTCCGCCTCAGATTATGGTGCTTGGTTTTGCATCGATCATTCTGATTGGAGCCTTGCTGCTTATGCTTCCCATTTCAAGTACCAGTGGGAATGTTGTGAGTTTTATTGATGCGTTGTTTACTGCAACATCGGCCACCTGTGTGACAGGACTTGTGGTGCTGGACACCGGGACGACATTCACCATTTTTGGGAAAACCGTAATTATGGTGCTTATCCAGGTTGGTGGCTTAGGGTTTATGACAATGGCGACCTTATTTGCCATGATGATGAAACGCAAAATTTCCTTGCGGGACAGACTGATCCTTCAGGAAGCAATGAACCAAGGCTCTATGGAGGGGATTGTTCGACTGATCCGGAGAGTACTTATTTATTCCTTGGTCATCGAAGGCTGTGCAGCGGTGCTTCTGTCCTTACGCTGGGCGTTTGATATGCCACTGGGAAAGGCCATTTATTTTGGAATATTTCATGCGGTGTCTATGTTTAATAATGCTGGATTTGATATTTTCGGGGATTTCCGGAGTTTAACCGATTATGTATATGACCCGCTAGTGAACATCGTGGTGATGTTTCTGATTGTCTCTGGCGGTATTGGTTTTATTGTCATGTCGGATCTGGTGGAGTTTCGTGTCAAACGTAAATTATCTTTGCATAGCAAAGTTGTACTCTCCACCACTGCAGGGCTTATTCTTATCGGCGCTTTGGTTATTTTTATATTTGAATTTACGAATCAGCGCACACTGGGGAATTTAAATTTCGGCGGCAAAATATTATCGGCATTCTTTCAGTCGGTATCGCCCCGAACCGCTGGCGCCAATACGGTGGATATTGCCGGACTACGGCAAGCCTCACAGTTCTTTATGGTTATTCTTATGTTTATTGGTGCATCTCCAGGATCAACAGGTGGCGGGGTCAAGACTACAACCTTTACGATTATGATTGGTGCAGTAATCGCGATGCTGCGCGGACGTGAAGATGTTGTACTGTTCCGTTACCGATTGGCGCAGGAGCGTATCTATAAAGCGTTGACGTTAACATTACTCGCTTTGCTATTGGTCCTCACGGTGTCGATGTTACTGTCCACAACAGAGGATAGTAATTTCTTAGCGATATTATTTGAGACGACCTCAGCTTTTGCCACGGTGGGACTAACCATGGGGCTGACACCTGAACTGTCTATCTTCGGCAAGATTCTGATCTGTCTGACCATGTTTGCAGGTCGGCTAGGTCCATTAACATTAGTGTATGCGCTTGGACCTAAACAGGGTAAACCATTGTATAAGCACCCAGAAGGTAAAATAATTATTGGATAGGAGTTAATCCGAAATGAAAGCACAGCAATTTGTAGTAATCGGTTTAGGCCGCTTTGGCTCAAGCCTTGCACTTGAGCTGATGGAAATGGGCTACGAGGTGCTCGGTATTGATCACCATGAGGAGCGTGTGGAGGAAATGAGCGATCACCTGACGCATGCGGTAGTGGCTGATGCTACAGATGAAGGAATTATGCGCTCGCTCGGCGTACGGAACTTTGACTGTGGGATTGTAGCGATTGGCGACAATATGGAACGAAGTATTCTGGCGGCGATTTTGTTAAAAGAGATTGGAGTCAAGCAAGTAGTAGCCAAGGCGATCTCGATCCTTCATGGTCGTGCGTTGTCCAGGCTGGGCGTGGACCGGGTTATTTTTCCGGAGCGGGATATGGGCATTCGTGTGGCACATCAGCTCGTGACACCCAATTTGCTGGATTATATTGAACTGTCCAAGGATTATAAAATCGTCGAGCTAACCGTTCCGTCTTGCATGAACGGGAAAAGCTTGTCAGATTTAAATACAAGAGCGAAATATGGCTGCAGTATTGTTGCCCTGAACCGGGAAAGTGGAATTATAGTGGCTCCAACGGCACATGATCATTTGAGTGAGGGCGACGTTATGGTACTCATTGGTTCTAATGAAAGTATTGATCGATTTGAGGATGAAGTTGTAAACCAAGATTAAATAGATAAGCCCTCCGTCCTTTACATGGGACGGAGGGCTTTTTTTAATTAAGGCTGCACGCAGAGGTATGTACTATTTCTCTCGTTCCGTCAGAAACATCTCTTCTGTGACCTGCACGAGGCTGCGGGCCGCTGTGCTCAGGCTCCCATCGTCACGGTAAATCAGGCAGGTAGTTCGCTGAGTCTGCTCCAGCTCCTTAATATGCAGAGAGACCAGCCCACCGCCGTTTAACAGCTGCGGACGCAGATAAGACTTGGGCAGTAACGCTGCCACATTGACTGTCGGCAGCAGCCGCACGATGGCTTCGAAGGAGTCAATCTCCATCCGAACGTCTGGATCAATTCCACAGCGCTGGAACAGATCGTCTGTTAGACGTCGGTACCAGGTGCCTTTGGAGAACAGGATCATAGGCAGTCGGGACAGATCATCCATGGTTAGCTTGGTAGATTGATTCAGAGGATGATGCTCAGAAACAACCAGTCGAAGTTGATCCTCAAACAGAGAAATACAGCGCAGTCCAGGTTCTTGAATAGAGGAAGCGATCAGACCTATATCTGACTTTCCTTCACTGACAGAGGAGACAATTTCATGTGTTCGGCCTGTGATTAGCTTCAGCTCCGCAGTTGGGTATTTCTCCATATATGCGTTAACTAGTGGAGGCAGAGTGGTCTGAAGTGAGGTAAGTGACGCCCCTAAGGTGACGAGCTTAGGCTCGCCTTCTTTGTATTTTGACAAAGCCTCCAGAAATTTAGAGCGCTGCTGCCGTTGTTCAAGTGCGTAGGAATAAGTAAGACGCCCAACCTCGGTTAACTCCAGTCGTTTGCCATAACGATTAAATAGCGCGACACCCAGCCGTTCTTCCAGCTTGGAGATTTTACGAGATAGGGCAGGTTGGGACAGATTGAGCTGGCGGGAGGCCCGATTCAAGCTGGAGTGCTCCACAACCGCTGCAAAAACATCTAAATCGTCAAACATATTTATGTTCCTCTCGTAGTGCAATCTATAAACAGTAGTGACGAAATTCATAGCCATGAAGACAATACTTCTTGCTCCATAAGGAAATAAAAGATTTGTCGGAAAATGTTGTTTCTCTAAATGAGAATTATTATCATATAAAATCTATTCTTATGCGTTTATTGTATAACGTTTAATAATTAGATTGCAATTCCCTTATAAGGGAAAAAGGAGTAACATGAAAAGTGACACAAGATATTCACATTTTGTGAAAAAGAAAACAAAGTCCGGGAAACCAAGGATAGCGGTAAATATAGACGTTTTGTCATGACATATTCTACGTTATCCTGTGTCAAATGTAGTTCCGGCGGTGAATACACAATAATGAAAACGCTGTTTTAATCGGAAAGGGGTTACTTTGTATGAAAGGATTTTATTCCAGAAAGATTCATTCCTTGCTAGGCGTTATCCCGCTTGGAGCTTTCTTCATTGAGCACATGATGACGAATTTTGCGGCTGTAGAGGGTGGCGCTTCCGGTTTCACTGACAGCGTGATATGGCTGAATAGCCTGCCGCTTGTCTTCTTCCTGGAATTGTTCGGTATATGGCTACCTCTGCTGTACCATGGCGTATATGGACTGTATATTGCCTATCAATCCAAGCCGAACTTGAACCGTTTCAACATTGAAAGAAACTGGCGTTATACGCTGCAACGCATTACAGGAATTATTACCTTTATCTTCATAGTCTGGCATTTGTTCCAAACCCGGGTTCAGGTGGCAGTTGGTAGTGTTGAGCATGAAGAGCTGGGCGGTCTGATGCATGATATCGTGACTCAACCACTGATGTTGACACTGTACATTATCGGTATCGTTGCAGCATGCTTTCACTTCTCAAACGGCCTATGGTCTTTCTTGATCAGCTGGGGAATCACGGTAGGACCTCGTTCACAGCGGGTATCCTCTTACCTTTGTCTCGGTATATTTGTTCTTGTAACGTTTATGTTCCTCATTTCGCTAGTCACTTTCCGTGATGCTGAATTTCAAACCGCAGCTTCCATAGCTCAGTCCATAAAGACTTTCATCTAAGTAATTATCCTCTCAGGACTAGATTCCAGAATCCTTTCTGATATTTTCAATAAAGGGAGTGAACTATCATGGCAACAGCAAATATCATTATCGTGGGTGGCGGTCTGGCCGGCCTGATGGCTACCATCAAGGCAGCGGAGTCCGGTGCGCATGTTCAATTATTCTCATTAGTGCCTGTAAAAAGATCACACTCCGTTTGTGCGCAAGGCGGCATCAACGGCGCGGTAAATACGAAAGGGGAGGGCGACTCTCCTTGGGAGCACTTCGACGATACCGTTTACGGCGGTGACTTCCTGGCGAATCAGCCACCGGTCAAGGCGATGTGTGAAGCAGCACCGGGTATCATCCACCTTATGGACCGGATGGGCGTAATGTTCAACCGCACACCTGAGGGATTACTCGACTTCCGTCGTTTCGGCGGAACGAAGCGTCACCGCACTGCATTTGCTGGCGCAACGACAGGCCAACAGCTTTTGTATGCGCTGGATGAGCAAGTGCGCCGCTGGGAGTCCGAAGGTCTTGTAACGAAACGTGAGAACTGGGAGTTCCTCTCGGCCATCGTCGACGACGAAGGTGTATGCCGCGGCATAAGTGCCCAGAATCTCAAGACGATGGAGATTGAGACTTTTCCTGCAGACGCTGTTATTTTGGCTAGCGGCGGGCCTGGTATTATTTTTGGTAAAACAACGAACTCCGTAATTAATACAGGCACAGCAGCAAGTGCGGTGTACCAACAGGGCGTACATTATGCCAACGGAGAATTTATCCAGATTCACCCAACGGCTATTCCAGGAGATGACAAGCTCCGCTTAATGTCGGAATCAGCACGTGGTGAAGGCGGCCGCATCTGGACTTATAAAGATGGAAAGCCGTGGTATTTCCTTGAAGAGAAATATCCAGCCTACGGTAACTTGGTGCCGCGCGATATTGCTACACGTGAGATTTTTAATGTGTGTGTGGATCAAGGGCTGGGCATTAACGGTGAGAACATGGTGTATTTGGACCTCTCTCACAAGGACCCGAAAGAGCTGGACGTGAAGCTTGGCGGGATTATTGAAATTTACGAAAAGTTCATGGGGGATGACCCTCGTAAAATACCGATGAAAATCTTCCCGGCTGTGCACTATTCCATGGGCGGTATGTGGGTTGATTACAACCAAATGACAAACATTCCTGGTCTGTTTGCGGCAGGCGAATGTGAATACCAATATCATGGAGCGAATCGTCTAGGCGCTAACTCTCTGGTATCTGCCATTTACGGTGGTATGGTTGCTGGACCAAAGGCTGTTGAATACATCAAAGGTCTGAAGAAATCGTCACAAGATATCTCTTCTTCTGTTTATGATAGCTTCCACAAAAAGCAGACGGACAAATATGAGTCTCTGCTAGCGATGTCAGGTACAGAGAATGCTTATGTGATTCACAAGGAACTGGGCGAATGGATGACCGCCAATATGACGGTTGTACGGCACAATCCGAAGCTGGAAGCGACCATTGGCAAAATCAAAGAGCTTAAAGAACGCTATCGCAATATCAATATGAACGATACGTCACGCTGGAATAACCAAGGTGTAGCTTTCACCCGTCAGCTATGGAACATGCTGGAGCTGTCCGAAGCGATGACACTGGGAGCGCTTATGCGCAATGAGAGCCGCGGCGCTCATTACAAGCCGGAATTCCCGGATCGTAATGATGAGGAATTCTTGAAGACCACGAAAGCAGCTTGGACTGCAGACGGTCCGCAAATCTCTTACGACGAAGTCGATGTCTCACTGATCCCTCCACGGGTCCGTGATTATTCGAAGGATTAATCTTTCCCAGCAGTGAAACAGCTTGCGAGGCAAGCTTAATGAAATAAAATTAGGCAATTTGAGGAGGGAACCATTATGGCGGAAACTGCTACAGCTCCCAAAAACGTAAAGTTTATCATCACCCGCCAGGACGATCCACAAAGCTCATCTTATGTTGAGGAATTTGAGCTCCCTTATCGTCCGGGTATGAATGTAATCAGTGCTTTGATGGAAATTCAGCGTAACCCTGTGAATGCCAAAGGTGACAGCACCGTTCCGGTATGCTGGGATTCCAACTGTCTAGAAGAAGTATGCGGAGCTTGCTCGATGGTGATCAACGGCAAACCTCGCCAAGCCTGCGCAGCGCTTATAGACAATCTGGAACAACCTGTACGCATTGAGCCAATGAAGACATTTCCGGTGGTGCGTGACTTAGTGATTGACCGTACCCGGATGTTCAACGCACTTAAACGAGTAAAGGCCTGGATTCCAATCGATGGTACGTATGACCTTGGGCCGGGACCACGTATGCCGGAGAAGAAACGGCAGTGGGCTTATGAATTATCTAAGTGTATGACTTGCGGCGTATGCTTGGAAGCTTGTCCGAATGTCAACGAGAAGACGGATTTCATCGGACCCGCAGCCATCTCTCAAGTACGCCTGTTCAATGCTCATCCTACGGGTGAAATGAATGCGGATGAAAGATTGGACGCATTGATGGAAGATGGCGGTATTGACGGTTGTGGTAACTCACAGAACTGTGTGCGCGCTTGTCCAAAAGGTATTCCTCTTACCACCTCCATTGCAGAAATTAATAAGCAGACGACAAAACATATGTTCAAACGCTGGTTAGGTGTGTAATAAGTAGTACCGCCGGATCTTTAATATTGAGCTATCCTCAATGGTGGATTTATATTCGCTGAGGATAGCTTTTTTGTTTATAATTGGTAGGGAATAGGAAATTCGTCTAGCTCAGAAGAATGAATAGCATATGCTATAATATCCATTGTTAACGTACGTTAGGTGTGGAACAACAGGGAGGAATAATCGTGATTTGTCGGGAGCATGATGGAGCAATTGTAATGGTTAAACAGCATGATCACGGGAAGTTAGCTGGAGAGCTTGCCATTTGGTTTAAGGAAGAGCATGTGCCAGAAGAAGGACGCCGGGATGAGGTGCTTTGGGCGGTAGCTGAACATGACCGGGGCTGGATTGATCTGGATGAGACGCCCTTTTGGAACGATGCGGAACACGCGCCTTACAGCTTTATTGATTTTCCTGTAGTGCCGAAGCTGACCTTTTATAAGCGAGGACTTGATGAGATCGAGGCGCGGACACCTTACGGAGCGCTTTTGTGCAGTTTGCATTTTGAACGACTCATTAAGATTTCGGGACTGGATTATCCAGAACTGACTTTATATCAAGAGCATGAAGAGGAACGTAGATCCCGTATTCACCGAGAACTGGAAGTATCCAAACCGATTGGTGAAGATGAGCTGTATTATGATGCCCGTCTTTTGGAATTCTGCGATGACTTATCTCTATATTTGGCTTTAAATGAACCGGGTAGCCCGAAATCTGAGGAGCATCCATGGTGGCGTGAAGGATTCTCTGGCAGTGAAGATTTCAGTTTTACGTCAGGTCGTACGATAACCGTGGAGTGGAAAGATAAGTCAACGTTAGTGCTGGATCCTTTTCCCTTTAAGAAGACGGTGGAAGTAGCCTTTATGCTGAAACGAGTCCAACGATCAGAAATTGCTAATAGAGGCATCGCACCCGCATACCGTGATACGCCAGAGGAAGAATGTAGAATTGTACTGACGGCTCTAAACGAAAGCTGAAGGGAAGGAGAAACTCCGTATGAAGATACAATCGTCTGGGGCTTCTCCCAATAAGAAAAATAATCATTCAGGTAAAGGCACCCACTCTAGCGCCTCTGGCCGTCGATCTAAGGGCAAGACAACAATGACCCGCCGGCAATTCCTGGTTCGAGGTGCGGCTACTGTAATCGGCGCAGGCTTGCTCACAAGTGGTTACGCTTGGCAAGGGGAGCCCAACTGGATTCAGGTTACTAAGCTGAAGTTGTCCTTCAAAGATATTCCCTCTGCTTTTTCAGGCATGAAGGTTGTCCATTTCAGTGATACTCACCTTGGGTTTAATAAGGATGCCCGTGATCTGGCTCGACTTGCAGAACGTATCGCTAAGGAGGAACCGGATCTTATATGCTTTACAGGTGACATCGTGGACAGCAACCCTGAGGATCTTGTAGATGCCATACCTGTATTGGCAGAGCTGAATGCTCCACTAGGAAAATATGCGGTGCTAGGCAACCATGATTTCAAGAATACGAAGCGGATTATCGAGTTGTTTACATCTGCTGGGTTCCGGGTGCTAAGGAATGAATCTTATCTTCTAAAAAGAGGCGGGGCAGTTATGGCTGTGACCGGACTGGATGATCTGCTGCATGGCGAGCCTGACCCTGTGAAGGCACTCAAGGGTGTGCCTGCAGGAACCTTTACCGTTCTGATGATGCATGAACCGGATTATGCTGATATAGCAGAGGCTCATTCATTTCACTTACAGCTATCCGGGCACAGCCATGGAGGACAGATTCGCCTGCCGTTTGTAGGTGCGCCATTCACCCCTTATGGGTCTCAAAAGTACATAAATGGATTGTATTATACAGATATCAAGCGCATGCCAGTGTATGTGAATAGAGGTTTTGGCGAAACAGTCATGCCTTTTCGTTTTCTATGTAGGCCTGAATTAACGGTGATGACACTGCACCATTCATCGGATGAATAGGCTGATATTTTAGCTGCATGGAGGAGAGAGTATGAGCACTTATGAGGCAGTATCGTTCCAGACGCAACAAGGTGTGGCGGTTGACCTTAGGATGATTCCGCCCGAGGATGCCTGTCATTTGCAGCAACTGCTCTCCCACCCAGAAGTGCAGGCTCATATTCAAATACGCACCGGAGCTGGATCAGAACTTGCTCAGGTGGAGAAGCTGGTGAACCGGATGTTATTCGCATTCGATCCTTGCGCGTTACATGCGGGTATCTATTTGAAGGAGCAGCAGAAGTTGATCGGTATTGTTGCTTTACAGCATTGGAACCGCCGTGAGGGCAAGGCCACTTTAGGATATATGCTAGACCCGGTGTACTGGGGAGGCGGATTGGCGACAGAGGCGGTTGGCTTATTTTTAAATTACAGTGTTCGTACGCTTGGAATCACACGGATCGAAGGGCGCTGCCGAGGAGATAATATTAGATCCGAACGTGTGATGCTTAAGAACGGCATGATGCTGGAGCGAGTGATGCAAAGAGTAGGCTCCTTGGACGATGTAATGAAAGTATTCACATTGTTACACAAATGAAATAATGCCGTTATGAAACTCTAACAGTGTCCGGTTAAACTAAGTACATGACCCCCTTTTAAAAATATACTGCTTTGGGACCCGATGATTCGGGTCCATTTTTTTTGTCAGGACCTAATCCGATCGTTTATGATTAACAAACAGTCGAATGAATTGAGAAGGAGGCGTAACATCTTGAATGATGTAATACAGACGTTAATGAATCACCGTTCTTTCCGGCAGTATTCTGATCTACAAGTGGAGCCGGATAAGCTAAAGATAATGATCGAATCCGCCCAAGCAGCGCCCTCATGGGTTCATGGACAGCAGGTCTCCATTATAGCTATCAAGGATCCTGCACGTAAGCAGCAGCTTTCGGTCTTGTGCGGCAATCAGAAGCATGTAGCAGCAGCCCCCGTCTTTCTGGTGTTCTGCATGGACTTCTATAGAGCGAAATTAGCAAGTAAAGTGGAAGGCAAGTCTTTTGAAGCGGTAAAAGATGTAGATGCTCTGCTCGTTGGCGCTACAGATGTCGGTATCTCAGTGGCTAACGCAATTGCAGCGGCAGAATCCATGGGGCTCGGGATCATCCCTATTGGGGGTGTCCGGCGCAATACAGCAGGCGTTATTGATCTGTTGAAGCTGCCGGAGTACGTATTCCCTATCGTCGGGCTCTGTGTCGGATATCCAGCCGAAGAGACCGCACAGAAGCCGCGGCTGCCGCTGGAAGCGGTGTTTCATGAGGAACAATACAATCCGGATGTGGAAGGTCTCCTGGAGGCGTATAATCAAACCCACCGTGAATATATGCAGCAGCAGGGATTAACAGAGAGAGATTGGACGAGCACGATTGCTCATTTTTACGATATCAACCCGGAATATGGGGATGCGAAGCGCACACTGAAGCAGCAAGGGTTTACCTGCGACAACCTGTAAATAAACGACAATGCACCAAGCGGAGATTGGTTTAACGGAGGGTAACCCCACCCCTAAACCAATAACGCTTGGTGCATTTGTTCGAAATATAAGAAATCTTTACAGTGAAACTTTAATTTTCTCGCGCTGCTTGTAATAAACCCAATGTGTAAAACCTATCGCTTTTAGCTGTGCAGCTACCGCATCTCGGTCTTCTGCGACTCGGGACGGCTTATGCGCATCCGAACCGAAAGTAACCTCAACGCCAAAATGATGTGCACGCTCCAGTATATCTTCTGATGGATACCAACCGCCAACCAGCTTGGTTCCGCCTGAGGTATTAATTTCGATCGCCACGCCACATTCACTAATTACTTGCAGACAGTCATCAATTGGCTTTGGAGCAGGAATTTCTGAAAAAGCAGGATAATTTCCCTTCATCGCATCAATGTGTCCGAGAATTTGAAACATGCCACTGCGGGCGGAATCAGCAATCAATCGATAATAATCAGACTTCACACGAATTTGTTCATTTTTGCTAAGCCCTTTCCAGCGACCCTTGTTAAAGATACTGACGCCACCAACACTATGTACCGATCCAATCACATAATCAAAAGGGTAGGCGGATAATGTTTTGCGGTAAAGCTCGGCATGCTCAGGGAAGTAGTCTGATTCAATACCTAGCAGAACGTCGATTACACCTTCGTATTCTTTTTTGAGGGAGAGGACTTCCTCAACATAGTTTGAGAATTCGGACTTACCCATAGCAATTAGAGGAAAAGCTTGCTCGGAAGGGCTTCCGAAATATGGGGTGTGGTCAGAAATGCCTATTACCCCTAAACCTGCTGAAATTCCGGCTTCGATATAATCTCTAATCGTTCCATCAGCATGGCCACAGCGAAAATGATGTGTATGCAGGTCAAATTTCATCAAGATCAACTCCTTTAAACAAGGTTATGCAATTAGCTCAGAAGTATCGATTCCACTATTGGGTGTTTTTTATTCAGACCCAATAAATTGTGTCTCCGGCATACCTTTGAGATCGCTGAGAAACTGTCTCATGGCTGAGTTCACGTATTTTCCAGACTTCGTTATGACGCCAACAGGATGCGTGACTTCCAATTCAATAATAGGCACAATTTTGAGGGAACCGGCTCGCACCTCAGCGGTCACTGACTGCTTGGAAATAATGGCTGCACCTAAATCGAGTTCTACCATCCGTTTCACTTCCTCGCTGCTGGTCAGTTCCATAATTACCTGTGGCTCTATGCCATGCTTGGAGAATACCTCGTCGGCAAATTTACGGCCCACTGTATCCGGTGAGAGCAGAATTAGCGGGGTTTTGTTTAGGGCTTCTATACCTGCAGTCTTAACTTGAGCCAGGGGGTGTCTAGGTGAGACCACCAACTCGAATGTATCATAATAAAGAATGGAAGTAGTCATACTCGGACTTCGTCCGATCAAATAGCCAATGCCGACATCGACAATGCCATTCTCGACATGTTGATAAATTTGAGACGAGGACATAGAGGAAATAGATGTTTTGATATGAGGGAACTGGTCTTTAAAATAGGACAAAATACGCGGCAAAATTTGAATGGCGATAGAGGTAGTAGTGCCGAGAATAATATGTCCTTGGGGATTATCTTCAAGGTCCGCAAGTCTCTGTTTAAGCTCCTCGACAATCGTCACAATTTGTTCCGCATGCTCCAGAAATACAGTTCCTCGATCGGTTAACGTAACAGGCTGGTTCCGGTCAACCAGCTGTGTTTTGAACTCTTCTTCAAGGCTCTTGATTTGTGCTGAAACCGCTGGTTGGGTCAAGTTAAGCAGTTCTCCGGCCTTGCGAAAGCTCATCGTTTTGGAGATCGTTATTAGTGTCTCCAGCTGGCTGATGTTCATGGAATACCTCCTTTGGACAAGCAAATATGAAAGTGATGGGGTGAAAAATTACGTTCCATGTTGGCATTTGATTTAAATTATAGGAGATAATACCCGACAGAGCAATGTTGCAACATAAACAAACTTGGGTTCGAATTCGACATGTACATTAATTTTTGCTGAATTGTGCCGATATATAAAGTATAATAAATTCATATTACTTGGGACTTTTGGTATATGACTAAAGCACGATAAAGGGGGAGACAGGACTTTCATGAAAGCAGAAGTAATTAATCCGTTTTTAGAATCTGCACGGACAGTTATAGAACAAGTGATTCAGGTCTCGCCTTCCACTGGGAATTTAGGCATCAAAGAAATTGAACTGATCGATAATCATATATGGATTCAAGTGGGAATGACAGGCCAGCTGAGCGGAAATATTATATTTGGTATCGCAGAGCAGGTAGCCTTGCGAATGGTATCGATTATGATGGGCGGCTATGTGATTACGGAGATGGATGAGATGGGTCAGAGTGCAATTTCAGAGCTGGGCAATATGATCAGTGGAAATGCTAGTACGATTCTATATAATCAGGGGGTTTCAGTGGATATAAGCCCTCCCCAAATTATGAAGCTTGAGAGCATGTCCTTTTTGCCTCGCAGAGCACTTAGTATTCCATTGTTGATGGATGGGGTTGGAGAGATGGATATTCAGGTGATGATCTCTTAGGCAAGAGTTAGGAGCTGAAATACTTTTTATGGTACTTAAAGATAAGGTTGTTGTGATTACAGGAGCATCCAGCGGTATTGGTGCATTAACCGCACAAATGCTTAGTAAGCAAGGTGCGATTCCTATCCTTTTGGCACGTTCCGAAGCGAAGTTGAAAGAAACGGCGGCCGGTATTCCGGGCGTTTTTGGACTGTATACATGCGATGTAACAGATGCCGACGGTGTACAAGAGACCTTTGCTCAAATTTTGGCGACTTACGGCAGAATTGATATTTTGCTAAATAATGCTGGGTACGGTAAATTCGCCGCTTTTACAGAGATGGAGCCTCATGAGTTTGATGATATGATGGATGTTAACTATATGGGGATTGTTCGTTGTACGAAGGCTGTTGTTCCACATATGTTAGAGCGGGGAAGTGGCCAGATCGTAAATGTGGCTTCTATGGCAGGGAAGATCGGTACAGCCAAATCGGTAGCCTATACAGCCACCAAGCATGCTGTTCTCGGATTCACGAATGCACTCCGTCAGGAGCTGCGGAAGAGCGGAATCATCGTCTCGGCTGTGAACCCTGGTCCCATTGCCACTGATTTTTTCAAAACGGCTGACCCTTCCGGCAATTATGAAAAGAGCGTAGCTCGGATGATGATGACACCGGAACATGTCTCTTCCAAGATCGTAAAGGTCATGGAAACTGGCAAAGAAGAGATTGATCTTCCGGGTCTGGCAGGGTTTGGTATTCGGCTTTACGGTCTGTTTCCTCGTCTGGCGGACAAGCTTACTTATAATGCGATGAACAGAAAATAGAGCCTGCCGTCAGCATTATTGGCCTTCCATTTGGTGGAGAGGCCTTTTTGGCATATAATGAAGATATTATCTCAAGCGAAAAGGATGAATTACACTTATGAATAAAGCTTCTTTTGCGGCTATCGGCATTCAGGAAGACCTAGTTGCCCGATTGTCGGAATTCGGTATTAACGCTCCATCCCCTGTACAAGAGCAGACGATTCCACTTCTGCTGGAGGGAAGAGATGTTATTGCTGCTTCCCAGACTGGAACGGGTAAGACCTTGGCCTATCTGTTGCCTCTGCTTCAAACGATCAATCCGGAGCAGAAGGTGGTCCAAAAGCTGGTGCTCGCCCCTACACAGGAGCTGGCGATGCAAATCTTACGTGAGGCGGAACGTTATGGCGAACACCGTGGGATTCGAGTTATGGGTCTTATTGGCGGGGCAGCCATCAAACGCCAGATTGACAAACTGCGTGAGCATCCACAGCTTGTTGTGGGAACCCCTGGCCGGATTCGCGAATTGATTGGTCTTCGCAAGTTAAAGATGCATGAAGTCAGCACGATTGTTCTAGATGAAGCGGACCAAATGTTTCAGCTAAGCGGAGCCGGAGAGGTAACGAAAATTGTTAGCAGCGCACTGCGTTCACGCCAGCTCGTTATGCTGTCTGCAACCATTGGTCCGGAGACGAAAGCCTTGGCAAATCGTGAAATGAAGAATCCGGCAGAGGTTGGAATTGCTCCTGGTGTCATGACAGCAGAGAGTTTAGAGCATCACTACGTTGTTACTGAAGAACGCAACAAAATCGACATGCTGCGTCGGGTCATCCGTCATTACAATCCAGATAAGGCGATTGTGTTCGTGAATGCGACTGATGATATTGCAGAGGTAGAGGCTAAGCTAAACCATCTTGGACTGACCGCAGCCGCACTTTACGGTGATGCTGATAAAGTAACGCGCAGTAATGTACTGTCACGTTTCCGCGAAGGGAAATTCCGTGTGCTTGTTGCCAGTGATGTAGCTGCCAGAGGACTGGATATTGAGAATTTGTCACTGGTAGTAAGCTTCGATCCTGCCTTTGATTCCGAGCATTATGTACATCGTGCGGGTCGTACGGGTCGGATGGGAAAACGCGGATTATCCGTAACGATTGTGACAGAGCAGCAGACCTTTATTATGCGTAAATTTGCGCGTGAACTGGATATTGCCCTTGAAGAGCGGGAAATGGTCGGTGGCAAGGTGCTAGCAGCAGATGAAGCGCGCAACGCTTTGAATAGTGGACGGGGACGAAATGAGAGCAGCGGACAACGCCGCGATGCTTCTTCTCCGCGCAGCAGTAAGCCACAGGCGCGAACATCTGGGAATGCAGGAACTCAGCCGTCTACAACCAGCACAGAGCAGCAACCTGTTAAAAGACTGGCTACGATCCAGACAAGTGAGGCAAGCGTAGAATCACAGCGCGATTCTCAGCGCAGTGTGAACCCTTCTGCAGGCGCGCGTGGAGGTGCTACTCCTGCACGAAGCAAACGCAGCAGCAATGCGGAGCGTGAGAAGAACCGTAAGAATAAAGGAGCACCAAAGTGGTTGAAAGACAAAACTCCGAGAGGTGACGGTCAATGAATAATTCTCCCGTATTGCAAATTACGGGCCTCAGTGGTGGATACAGCCTGAATAAGCCGGTGCTGCATGATATTGCACTTCAGGTGCAGCCTGGCGAAATGGTTGGTTTAATTGGTTTAAACGGAGCAGGAAAAAGTACGACCATGAAGCATATTCTAGGATTGATGTCGCCCCATAAGGGCGATATCACAGTAAAGGGTAAGACTCGTGCTGAAGATCCCATCGGATATCACAATGCTTTGAGTTTTGTGCCTGAATCGCCTCTTCTGTATGATGAAATGACAGTACGTGAGCATGTTGAATTTACAGCAAGAGCGTATGGGGTAGAACAAAGTGACTACGAAACTCGCACCTTACATCTAGCCAAGCTGTTCCATATGGAAGATAAGATGGACACGTTGTCGACTCATCTATCCAAAGGGATGAAGCAGAAGGTCATGATCATGTGCGCTTTCGTGGCACGCCCTGCGTTATATGTGATCGATGAGCCCTTTTTAGGACTGGATCCGCTCGGAATTCGCTCTCTGCTTGATTTCATGATGGATCTGAAAAAATCAGGCTCCTCTATTCTGCTTAGCTCTCATATTCTTTCTACCATTGAGAATTATTGCGACCGCTTTATTGTGCTGCATAGAGGTAAGGTGATTGCTCAGGGAACGCTGGCAGAAATTGCGGCAACCACTGGACTACAGGGGCTGACTTTGGAGCAGCTGTTCTACGAGCTGGTTCAGGGAGGGAAATAATATGGATTTGAAAGAGCTGCGGCGCACGCGGCGAGGTCGATTCATGGGAAGTATGCTTCCTTATGTGGGATATATCATTCAAAGCGGCGTAGCTATGGTCTTCCTCTTTGTATTGATTGTCTTCTCTGCTTGGTATACATCGTTGTTACAGAATGTGCCAGAAGGCATTCCCATCCGCTGGATTATGCTTGCAATACTGCTGCCTGCAGCAGTAAATAGCAGCTTCCGCACCTATTTGCAGACTCCGGATACGATCTTACTATTGCCTCAAGGACATCGAATGAAGGAATATTTCGCACCTTCGTGGGTGAGTGGGAACGTATGGAAGATTGTTCGATTGTTATTTGTACTCATTACCCTTTGGCCGTTGTACATACGTACAGATGACTCGCCTAAGCGGCTGTTATTTACAATATTGATTCTGATTGCTGTGAAGCTAATCGCGAGTTACGGCTTATGGAAAGAGATAGCTATGCTGTCGCGTCCGATGGCAGGCATATTCACTTTCTTACGCTGGGCAGTAGGAGGATTAATTATTGCCGCTTGGTTGTGGCAGCCTGCCGGTAGAAGCCTGATATTTATGGCGCTATTAGCAGCAGCCTATCTTGTTGCACTATCCGTACCTGGACGCCACGCCGTACCTTGGGAAAGACTAATCGCCATGGAAAAAAATCAAGGTGGACGCGCCCTGATGGTTCTGGGTTGGTTCGTGGATGTACCGGGCCGTGAGCAACGGGTATATCCTCGTCGTTATCTTTCCAAATGGGGGGCTCGGCTGCCTTGGCGTAAGGATACGGCTTACCGCTATCTGCTGACCAAAAGCTTCGCCCGAGGAGATATCTTCGGAATCATTATGCGGATTTCGGTGCTGGCTTTGCTGCTGAATTGGTTGAATCATGACAGTTACTTCGGTACCGCCATCTATTTGTTCTTCCTGTTCATTATTGGTGTACAATTGTCGGCACTCCGCAAATTGCATAGTGAGTCTTTTTGGCTGACAGTATATCCTTTTCCTGAAGGCAGTAAGGCGGATAACACAACGCAATTCGTATTCCGCGCGCATCTGGTAGTGGCACTGATTCTTGGTTTACCTTTCTTAGCCTCTATAGGCGACCGTCTACTACCAGTGATTGGTACATTTGTAGCAGGGGTTCTGGTATCCTTTCTGTTTAAGGGATACTTGTCCCGCAAAGCGGCAAAGATGGCTGACGAGGATTTGTAGGGAGTTACTTCAAAATAAAAAAAGGCTTTCTCAAAAGTAGAGGATTCTACGGATGAGGGAGCCTTTTTTGCGTGGGGAATGAGGTGTACCACTGGAAAAGGGAAAGAGCTCAAAGCTCTCTCCCGAGACTGTCATCTCTAGTTAGACAAAGAGTGAACGGCTGATGATTACCAGCAGGATAAAGAGAACCAGAATGGCGCCAGTGCTTGTGAATCCACCGCCACAACAACCGTTAAATCCGCCTCTTACTTCTTCGCTCATGTTCATTCCCCTTTCGGTGTGTGTTGTACTTGAGTACATCGTATTGTATGTGCGGAGAGAGAAGCATGTATAGGCCAATGCCGGAGGAGTCCAGAAAAAAATCAGCCCCGTAGAAACGGAGCTGATTGGAAGGAATATGAAAGATTTGTTAAGCTTTTTCCAGATCACGAACGCCTGCGTACACAAGATCAAACAGATCTTCGAGCTGTTCTTCTTCGATACAAGAGAAAGCAATCCGCAGATCTGTTTCACCCAGAGCGATAGTGCCCAGTCCGTAATTATGAATCAGGTGAAGCCGAAGAGCTTCAGCCGAAACAGTATGCAGCTTCAGACACATGAAATAGCCGGAGTTAAAAGGATAATACGTCCATACATCATCGCCGTATTTGCCGCTATCGAGCAGCGTTTTTACTTTATTCGCACGGCCCTTCATGATTTGGAACTTCTCTTCCTTCTGTTCTTCGAATTGTGGAGATTTCAATGCATCCAATACGAAGGTCTGTGATGGGTGTGCACCGCTGGAAATAGTGGCGCGAATGATGCCTAATGTTTTTTGCTCCAATGCAGCCAGCAAATCCTTGTCTTCCGAGGCATAAGTGATGAAGCCAACACGGAAGCCCCAGACGAATTCTTCTTTAGTTGCACCGTCAATTTTGATTGGAAGCACACGTGGGTGCAGATGAGCAAGCTTACCGAATAATGATTCCTTTAGTGAGTCTTCAAAGAACAGTCCGAAGTAAGCATCATCACTTACGACAACCACGTTAATACCTTCCTCAGCCGCACGAAGGATAGCTGCGACGATTTCATCGCCTTCCTTAATCCCTGGAGTATATCCTGTAGGATTGTTAGGGAAGTTCAGCAGAACGATCGCTTTTCCGCGTTCTTTTTGAGCCAGTAGCGCTTCTTCAAGACCCGTACTGTTAAAGGTCATTTCTTCTGTAAAAAGCGGATAGTTAACGGTCTCCCCATGGCGGCGAATTCCGAAGGTTAGTTCATAGTTCTCCCAATTCTTATCTGGGTAGATGATAGCGTCACCTGGCTCAGCGAAGAGGTCAGCGACAATGCTAAGCCCATGAGTCAGGGCGTTGGTTACAACAGGATTGCTGATGGTTTTACCTTCTAGCGATGGATTTTCGCGCAGCATCTTTTCACGCCATACAGTACGCAGCTCTGGTTTACCTGCTGGAGGAGCGTAGCTATACAGATCCTTAGGGCTGTAAGCGGAAAGCTTATCCTGAATGACACCGAGGTGCATAGGTACACCGCCTTCGGTAGCAATGCCGATGGTTGCGTTGTATTTCTTGGCGTGAGCTCCTGCTTCAGCAGATTGACTCAGGATACCCTCCTTAGGGAAGTAAATTTCTTTGCCAAGCGTAGAGAGCATATCATATACATGTTCATTTCCTGCTTTGATACTTTCGTTTAATTGTCCAGCTAGTGGATTCATCAGTTTCATCCTTCCAGGGTTCTTTGGGGATACATACTGTTAACATTGCCTAACATTATATCACCGCCACTTGCAACCGTCACTTGGAAAGATACGTTTTTTTAAAATTTAAGGAAGTTTAAGTTTTTCACTATACGTAGCGCTTATTTTGAACGAGAAACTGGTTTATCCGTATCTATTATTCGGAGTGATAGGGGCAGTATTTTTTCATCATTTCAATGGTTTCTTCATCACGTGGATGATTTCTTTCAGATAGGCCGGAAATGACCCCAGAACGTCCTTCTTCTTTTAGATTTTGCCCAAACTTAAACTTCGCCGTGATCTCATCTGGGGTAATGCGCACTACCGCGACGCCCTTTAGACGGGGACGGTATTGAGGGTCCTTTGCATCTATCTGATTATAGCCGCCCTCGGGCTGGAGTTTTTTCATAAATAAGGAGAGTACGATGGCTTTTTCGCTAATGTCTTCGACGGGCTCGGCTATGCCGTAGGCGGTAACACTTTTAAAATATGCGGTTGCTGGGCAGGCCATCTCTGGATCGCTAAAATAAGACGGAATCAGTGCATACTCATCCGCTACGGTAAAGCAGACCTTCTGCTGATTGCGGATCGCCTTCATTTTGCCGCCAGCATGACTACCGTGGAAATAGAAACAACCATCTGTATATACAAAATTCAGCGGTGTCACCCGCGGTAGCCCCTGTTCATCGCTTGTACCGAGAAAACCGAAGCTCATTCCGTCTAGAAAAGAGATCAATTCTTCCTCCTGATCTACTTGAAATTCTTTTCTGCGCATAGGGTTCACGTCCTTATTCTTAATAGTGTAGAGCATTTGCTCCGATGTAGATGTTCTTTCAAGAATAGTAGAGTAGTTGACAATTAAAAAGGACCAATTAAGATAGTTTTTAATGGACCACTTGCTGGCCAAGGAGGGAAACAATGAATATTACGCTGGCATTCGATCAATATCTGGCGATACACCGCTACAAATATTTAGCGTTATATCATGCACTTCGCGCTGGAATATTGGAGGGAACTCTCCCGGGTGGCACTCAGCTGCCGTCTACACGAAGTCTGGCTATGCACTATGACTTGTCGCGCGGATCGGTCTCGCAGGTGTATGAAATGTTGCTCGCTGATGGTTATGTAAGGACGGTGACTGGACGGGGGACATTCGTATCAAAAGATAGCTTTGTTTCAGCTTCTGGAGATAATAAGCATGAAAATGTGACTTTGGGTGAGGTGGCAGATGCTGCTGGGGGAGGCTCTGCATCTGAGAGAACGATCCCACTTTCGGCATGGGGAGAACGACTGCTCACGCGCCCGACACCCTTGTATGAGCAGCGTAGCAAGAATGTTGTAAGCTTCCTTAGCGGCGGTATGCGGATGGAGCACTTTCCTTACGCCGAATGGCGCAGTGCGCTAACGTATGCTGGAGGGAAAGAAGGCGGTATGCTGCAAAGCACTTGTCCTCCCGAAGGAGATGAAGGGCTTCGCAAAGCTATCGCTGCGCATCTGCGGATTACCCGCGGGATTCGTGCGGATGTAGAGCATATCGTATTGTTTAGCGGTTCGATGCAAGGCATCGTTATTTTGACCCAGCTGCTGCTGGATGCAGGGGGCGAAGCGGTTGTCGAGGATCCGGGTTTCCATGGGATTCGCCGAGCGGTAGAGATCAATGGGGGACGATTGCTGGTAGGAAAGCTGGATGATAGCGGTCTAATTCCGGAGGATTGGGATGCGCGTCTGTTGTTTGTTACACCAAGTCGCCAATTTCCTACAGGTGTGGTGCTCCCTTTGGAACGGAGGCGTATCTTGCTGGAATGGGCGCAGCGACATGAAGCGGTAATCATTGAAGATGATTATGACAGTGAGTTTCGGTGGTCAGGACGTCCAATCGAGCCATTAAAAGCGCTAGATCGCGGAGAACGGGTCGTGTATATTGGCTCCTTCTCAAACACGATGTTCTCTGGCCTTCGGCTTGGCTTTGCAGTGCTTCCACCCTCTCTGGTAAAACCGACGATCACCGCCAAGGCGCTATATGAGCCCTTACCAGTCGGACTGCTGGAACAGCGGGCATTGGCACGGTTTATGAATACCGGCGGCTATGGCCGTCATCTGCGTCGGATGACCCGCATTTATGGTGAACGCGGTCGCATCCTTAAGGCAATGCTGTCAGAACAGCTTAATGAGCTGTTTGAGCTGCTGCCTGGAGATGCGGGGCTGCAAGTATATGCGCGGTGGCTACGCAGTAGAGAAGAGTTCGTGGCATTCCGGGCGGCAGCGCACAGGCGCGGCACGGATTTCAGAGATGTGGCGTTATATCAAATTTCGCCGGGGGAGCCAGCCGCATGTTTTGCTTTTGCCCATCTGAATGCTGTGGAGCTGGAGGAAGGAATAAAGCGCCTGCTTTTGGCGTGGGAAGATGTACAAACTGCAACATGACAAGGTATGATGGTGGGGATGGGAAGCAAAACGAAGTGAATGCTAACGATGCAAGTTTTGCGGAGTAACTCAAGCAGATTATGCTAACAAAACAATGTGAATGCTTACGAAGTGAGTTTTGCGGAGTAACTCAAGCAGATTATGCTAACAAAACAAGGTGAATGCTTACGAAGTGAGTTTTGCGGAGTAACTCAAGTAGATTATGCTAACAAAACTATGTGAATGCTTACGAAGCAAGTTTTGCGGAGTAACTCAAGTAGATTATGCTAACAAAACTTTTAGGAGGGAACGTTATGCTGCACGCATCGCCATCCTCTTTTGTTATATTACCTGCCTTGGCGAAGATTGTGTGCGAACCAAGCTGGAAATGGCAAAAAAGAGAGAAGTCGCTGCAAAATTATGATTTATTCTATGTATGGAGCGGGGAAGGGACGGTTATTCGTAACGGTGAACCCTTCCAAGTGGGCAAGGGGAGCTGCTTCTTGTTCCGTCCGGGTGACCATACAAGCGCTACTCATAATCCGCAAAGACCACTTGTCCTTACATATATTCATTTTGATGTCACCGGAGAGGTGACGGATGTTCCGCTGCCCTATCGGGTACTTGCAGAAACCGTTGAATTTGAGCATCTGCTTGCTCGTTACGTCCGGCTGTTCCTAGTGGATACGTACGCGGCTGAGGAAGAAGGGCAGCTTGTTCTAAAGCAACTAATGATTCATCTGCTTAGGGAGGACCGAGTGAAGCCTGTAGAACGTTATGCTAGCAACCATTTAACAGAGATTATTCACGAAATAGCGAATTATGTGAGCCAACATCCCGGGATTTCGCATCGCGTAGAGGATCTTGCTGCACGTGCAGGGCTGTCGCCTCGGTATTTCTCAATTAAGTTTAAGGAGCTTACTGGCTCTTCCGTTCAATCTTATGTCATTCGAGCTCGGATTGAGCGTGCTCAGCATTTGCTGCTCTACGCTGGAATGAATGTTACTGAGGTAGCGGATGCACTTGGATACCGTGACATTTTCTTTTTCAGCCGCCAGTTCAAGCAGTATACCGGAAAAAGTCCATCTGAGATCCGCTGATTTGCATTCGTTGTTTCAGTTATTTCATCCAAGGGTAAATACTTTGCAGTTTAGTTTACAGAGAATTTACATAACTTCTTGGAAGGGGAGACGCAAGGGATGATGATCAGACGCCGAATCTGCAACACCGATTGTAAAAGTGGAGGCGCAGGGCTTTTTAGAAACCGTTTGAGAAGATTAAAACAATCGAGTGCTTTTGCCATAGATAGCTGGTTCTAAACTGAGCAGGTATACAATCGCTGGATATGACCAAAGACTTTAAATAACCGGGGCCAACAGGCTTCCGGTTTTTTTGAAATATAAGAATGTATATTTGATACAATAGAATAAATCTCCTGTGAGGGTAATTTTGCATTCTGTTGCATATCTTACATTCAATTGCCCAAAAAACGCCCATACTAGAGATTATCACGGTGATCTATTGCATGATGTAACAGAGTTCCAGAGCATATAGGTGGGAGGAGAGATAAAATGTACGAAATCGTACTGATACGTCATGGTGAAAGCCAGTACAATGTGCAGAATTTGTTTACGGGTTGGAGTGATCCGGATTTAACCGAAAAGGGTATTCAAGAGGCTAAGGCTGCTGGCAAGCTTTTGAAGGATGAAGGGTATACATTTGATCTAGCTTTTGCATCAGTACTCAAACGATCGATCAAAACACTCAACTATGTTCTCGATGAAATGGATCTGCTGTGGATTCCTGTGCAAAAGTCCTGGAAGCTGAATGAACGGCATTATGGTGCACTTCAGGGACTTAGTAAAAGTGAAACGGCGATAAAATACGGTGAAGAACAATTGCATCTCTGGCGACGGAGTTTATCGGTTCGGCCTCCACTGCTTGAGCTTAATGATCCTCGGTATGCCAGAAATGATATTCGTTATAGCAGTATTCGTCCGGAGGATATTCCGCGAGGCGAGAGTCTGGAAGATACTGTTCATCGTGTAGGTGATTTCTGGAGAAACCGCATCGTTCCCCTTGTACGTAAAAAGGAACGGGTGCTCATTTCAGCCCATGGCAATACACTGCGAGCGTTGATCAAATTTATGGAGGATATTGATGAGGCAGCACTGCTGGAGCTCAATATTCCTACAGGAGTACCACTCGTGTACAAACTGGATGAGGACATTAATCCAATCAGTCGCTTTTATTTAGGAGATCCGGAACAGGTTGCGGCCAAGGCGCGTGATGTTGCTAAGCAAGGACATGTGTAATAGGCGTAACAGATGTAAAGAGAGCATATAATGACTTGAAAAGATTAAGGGACAGCCATGGGGCTGTCCTTTTATTTTTAGTGTGTAGTAGATGTCCAAAAGGTACATGCAGTAGATGTTAATGCATTCTCCATTGCCAAGATTAGAATAATACTATATAGTTACATTGATAATGATTATCAATATCAATATAACTATATAATATGTCGATTGGAGTGAATTTATTTTGTTTAAATCTCCAAAAACTTATCTATTGCTTGTGTTTACTTTGGTTATAACGTTACTGCTAGCAGCTTGCGGACAAGCAGTTGAGCATACTACCTCCTCAGTAGACGGGACAGAGAGTGCCGTATCTTCATCAAACAGCAATGACTCATCCAGCGAAGTGGACATGGTTACATATCAAGCAAGTAACGGAGATATTCAAGTACCCAGACATCCGAAGCGGATTGTCGATTTAACCTCCTTCGACACTGGATACTTCTTGGCGTTAGGTATCAAACCGGTTGGTGTTATGAATGGTGTCTTAAACAGTCCCTACTTTGAAGGAATGCTGGAAGGCGTTCAAGGCCTTGGAGATGAACCATCTCTTGAACACATTTTAGAGCTGAACCCTGATCTTATTGTTGTATTCTCCGGAATGGAAGGACTCGACAAGCTGGCCGAAATAGCGCCAGTAGTAGCCATTCAATACGGTGCAAAAACTATCAGAGAACAAATGCTTGATTTCGGTACATTAACGGGGAAAGAAGCCGAAGCTAAAGCTTGGGTGGAACAATGGAACAAAAAAATCAAAGAATTGAAGCCTCAGGTGTTAGCAGCTGTAGGTGACAAAACCGTTTCTATCCTAAATCCGTTTTCCGGTGGTCTATTCGTATTCGGTCACAGCTACGGGCGCGGTGGAGAAATTATTTATAATGAATTTGGTCTGAAAGCACCTCCTGAAGCGCAGAAAGAAGCTATAGACAGCGGCACTGGTTGGGCAACAATCTCCCTTGAGAAGCTGCCTCAATTTGCTGGAGATATTGTATTCACATGCCCATGGGCTGGCGATACGAGTGATCCGAAAATCGTCTATGACAACCCCTTATGGAAGCATCTTCCTGCCGTAAAAACAGGCAACGTATTCCAACTGGACCCAACCGCTGATACATATAGTGATCCCGTTACGCTTGAAGCGCAGTTAAATTACATTACTGAGAGTCTTTTATCTGCAAAATAATTCTACTTCAACGAAAGTCCACGAGCTTGCATTTGGTTTTTATAGCAGGGAGAATCGGCATTGAGCGATGCTGATTCTCCCTGCTATTTTTAATGTAGCTGTTTTATAATGGCTCCATCTTAACTTCGGTTTATAAGTTTAGCTATCGGCCGAGTGAGTCTTTTTAGTTATTTTGAAAAACTTAAATTCTGTGATACATGAGTATATTCAATAAATCTATGAGGATTTTCTATGTTAGGATGATATTTCTGATGATAGTATTCAATGTAAGTTTAAAAAGTAAAGGAGGAATTAATGAACATTTTCGCACGTTTTAATTTGTAAGTATGAGTTAGGAGAATTATGCGAAAAATCTAAACCGGTTTAGATTTAATCAGTAACACACTTGATGCTTGAATAAGCCTTACTCCACAGCGGCTAGCGCTCTTAGAGAATAACTCCTTCCTGAAAGTAAAATCATCCTATCGGTTTATGAAGTGAACGTTTATGCATTAGAAATTTTTAATTGAAAACTCGCTCTTTACGATGACCCATTATCCTAAGCTGTACCTTAATCGAAAGGAATGGTGATAAGTATGAGGAAAAATTGTAATCGCTTACTTAAAATATTATTCTGCTGCATTCTGATAACCTCAATCATAACGCCTAGTACCAGTTCTCCCGTTTTGGCTAAGGTTCTCCCGGGATTAGCGGATGTGTCCAGAGAAGTGGCCGCTGAAGGTATTGTGCTGCTGCAAAATCCGGAGTATAAACCAGCAGGATCACAAGTAAATGAGAATGAACAAGTGCTCCCTATCAAGATGAATGAAAATGTATCGGTATTTGGCCGCATACAAGCGCATTATTACAAGTCAGGCACAGGATCTGGCGGTGCGGTAAGAGTAGATTATGTGAATGGGATTCTGGAAGGTCTTCGGAATAATCCCAGTCTCAAGTTAAATGAAGATCTGGCGAAGGTTTATGCCGACTGGATCAAAAAGAATCCTTTCAACAATGGCGGTGGTGGCTGGGCAGCAGAGCCATGGTCACAGGCAGAAATGCCTTTAACCGATGAAATTGTGGATGCAGCAAAAGCAAAAACGGATACAGCTGTGGTCATCATCGGCAGAACAGCCGGTGAAGATAAGGATAATACGGACGTCAAGGGTGCCTATAAGCTGACAGACCTTGAAGTAGACATGCTTAACCGGGTCTATGCCAAATTCGACCGAGTGGCCATCGTATTGAACGTAGCCAACGTTATCGATATGTCATGGGCTAAAAACTATCCCAAAGCTGCTATTTTGTACACATGGCAAGGGGGGATGGAAGGCGGTAGCGCAGTAGCCGACGTACTGACCGGAGATGTTACGCCAAGCGGAAAATTGAGCGATACGATTGCAGCTACACTTGCTGACTATCCTTCTACTGCACATTTTGGCAGCAAAACTGAGAATTCTTATAGTGAGGATATTTATGTAGGCTACCGCTATTTTGAGACCTTTGCTCCGGATAAGGTGCTCTATCCATTTGGGTACGGACTGTCCTATACCAATTTCAAGATCACGACTGATAATGTCAACGCTGGTGAGAATGAGGTTGCAGTGACTGTAACTGTTCAGAATACAGGTAAGGTGGAAGGCAAAGAAGTTGTACAGATTTATTACGGTGCACCACAAGGTAAACTTGGCAAGCCGGCCAAGGAGCTTGCTGCTTTTGCTAAGACCCGGCTGTTACAGCCTGGGGAATCACAGTCGATCACCATCACATATGACACCAAAGATATGGCCTCATATGATGATAGTGGAATTACAGGTCATGATTCATCTTATGTTCTAGAAGCTGGTGACTATAATATTTACGTAGGCAACAGTGTAAGTGACAGCGAAAAGCAAGGAGTATACAGCCTTAATGCTTTGAAGGTTGTAGAAACCCTGCAGGAAGCGCTCGCGCCAACTAAGGAATTTGATCGTATCAAACCAGGACAACCGAATGAAAATGGTACTTTTACCACTGTCACTGAAAAGGTACCGACACGGACTACCGACTTGGATGAAAGAATCAAGCAAAATCTTCCTGCGTCCATTCCACAAACTGGGGACAAGGGCTATACCTTATTGGATGTATACAATCAGAAAGTGACTATGGATCAGTTCATTGCACAATTGTCCAACAACGATCTGGGGGCCATTATTTTAGGGGAAGGGATGTCCAGCCCTAAAGTTACTGCCGGAACCGCTGCGGCTTTTGGTGGTGTCACTAAAAATCTGCTGAAATTCGGACTCCCTATCGACAGTGCTGCCGACGGTCCTTCAGGAATCCGGATGGAGACCAATGCAGAGAAGGCAACCAGTATTCCGAACGGGACGATGCTTGCCTGTACGTGGAACACCGAGCTGAATGAAAGATTGTTTGATCTTCTCGGTAAAGAAATGCTGATTAACAATATCGATACGCTGCTTGGACCGGGAATCAATATCCACAGAAGTCCCCTGAACGGAAGAAACTTTGAGTATTTTTCAGAGGATCCGTTACTGACAGGCATCATGGCTGCTGCGCAGACAAGAGGTCTTCAGAAGAACGGTACATCGCCTACTATTAAGCATTTCGCAGCGAACAATCAGGAAACGGATAGACATCTTGTGAATGCACTTGTCTCTGAAAGAGCGCTTCGCGAGATTTATTTGAAAGGTTATGAAATGGCAGTGAAGAGTGGAAAGGCGCGTTCAGTGATGACGTCCTATGGTCCGGTAAACGGAACTTGGGCTTCCAGTAACTATGATCTGAATACGACCATCCTCCGCGGAGAATGGGGCTTTGACGGGATTGTCATGACAGACTGGTGGGCGAAGATGAGTGAGGATCAGGGCTTCTATGCCACTACCAATCGTTATGATGAAACCAACGGCAAAGCCATGGTCCGTGCCCAAAATGACCTTTACATGGTAATTCCGAACGATTATGCAGAAACGCATAAGAATCGGAATAACAGTACCTTTAATACGATGACATCGCTTGCTAACGGCAGTCTGACCCTGGGAGAATTGCAGCGTTCTGCCAAGAATATCACGAGCTTTTTGATGAAATCTCCAGCCTTTGCAAGAATGGCAAAGATTGATTATGTAGTCAATTATACGCCGGGAAGAGATTGGTTCCGGGTGAATACGGACAAATCAGGAGATCCACAGCTCTCTGATATTACGGTTGGCGGCAAAAAGATCAAAATATTTAATCCATTGAAACTCGACTATAAAGCCTTTGGTGAAACGACTGAAACTAGCAGCTATCCTGAAGTCAAAGCTACGGCGATAGCTGGTGTAGACGTAAGTATACGACAAGCCGATAAAGATAGACCGGCTGCTGTAATTACTGCTTCGGCCGGAGGAGAGAAACGGATCTACAAGGTTATTTTCTCTTCGGAGGAAGGCTTGGAACCGATTTTTGAGAATCCGACCTATGCTTATTTAAAGAATATCTCGATTGATGGTAAGCCGCTTGAGGGGTTTGCACAGACTAGGTTCAGTTATGATGTAGGTCTCAGTAACGGGGCTACTTTACCTGAAGTTACGTTTGAAACGAATGATGGTGTAAAAGCAACGGCCAACGTAGATCTCATCAATAAAAGAGTGACGATCAAATGTATCAGCTCCGATCAGGCGAATTCCTATGTGATACAGTTTGGTACGACACCACAGAGCGATGAGTTCGATAGTACAAATCTAAGCAACTTCTGGACGATTAATAAAGAGACTGCTACCAATACAGAAAACAACAAAAATTGGTCTTTGAGCACTGCTCTCGGCAATTTGAGAATCATCGCTGAAAGAGGCGACTTCTGGAGTGATCATGCAGATTTGAAGAACTATTTCCAGCAGGAGGCCTTCGGCAACTGGGAAGCAACAGTGAAAATTAATATGAGCAAAGCGCCAAATCAAAATTATAACGGCGTCGGCATCACGGCTTCACAGGATAACAATAACTATATCTGGGTGAAGTATGAATACAGTAGCGGCAAGATCATCGGTATGACCAAAGAAACCGGAGGTACGGAGCCTGTTACCATCGGACAACTGTCTGCCAGTCAGCTCACCAGTATTTTTGGAGAAAAGAAAGAGCTGTATTTACGTTTGAAAAAAATAGGCAACAGCTATTCCGGTTATGTCAGCGCTGACGGCAAGGAATATATTTCACTTGGCAGTACAACTGCGAATTATGCCAATCCGAAGTTTGGATTACTTGCATCTAATGGAAGTCAGAATCTTACAGATCCATTTGTTGTTGATTTTGATTATGTCAGAATCAACAGTGATGTAGCTTTGGCAGTAAAGAAGATTGGGAAAAATACTAAATTGAAGGTAGCTGAGACGGAATTTGCCTCCATTACTCCGATAATCACGCCAGTAAGCAGTAATGACGTAGACGGTGGATTATGCTACACCAACACAAGTAAGGGAGAAGCCATCTCCTATAAGGTAAATGTAGAGAAAGAAGGCATGTACAAAGTCACATCACGAATTCGCTCTAGCCAATCGGATGTCGCCCAAATGTCCTTTGGCATCTATGATGGCGATAAGCTACTGGGTACCTTCGACCTCACCACGACTAAAGGGGTATGGAAAACCTTTAGAATTCCTGATATTCAGCTGTCGGCGGGCGAGCATACCCTTAGAATTGTATTTGAGAGTGCTGGTATTGACCTGAACTGGCTAACCTTCCAGCTGAAGCAGGACAATGTAGACACATCGGTGTTAGATGCGGATATCAAGGCTGCTCAAAATATCGATATGAATGCATACACAGCTTACAAAAAGCTCAAATTCAACGCTGTGCTGGATGAGGTTAAGGCTGTTCTTGCTGAGCCGATTAACGACGAGGTTGTTGCAGAAGCCATAGCTTCCTTGAAAGCGGCTATAACAGATTTGAGCATATCGTCTATGCCAATCAATATTGCTCCGAGAGAAACGCTGAAAGTAGAGAACGGTATTAGAATCTATCCTTATAATGCACCATGGATTTATGCAACGAATACCCAGTTCAGATTCGAAAGTGGTACGGACGCCATGAGTTATGTCAATTCTAATGACCTTGTTTATTTCGGTCAGGTTGACTTAACTAATCTTGTGGAAGTAAGAGTGCAGTATGCCCGTGAAGGCGGATCGTCTCCATCTTTTAAATTCTATACAGAGGCTGACAATACGGGTAAACCAGTTAAAAGAGCTACTACACAAGGAAGAGCATACGCTGATGCTTACAGCGGCGGAGGTTCTTTTGAACTTGGTAATGAATTTGCAAGCATTAGTTTTGCTCAGAAAGCAGGCGCTGCTTGGGGGAATTATGGAATGGCAAGCACTAAACAAACGCCTGGAAATTCTTACATTGATCATTATTTGACAGCGGAAACCTTCCTAGACAGAACCAAAGTGACTGGAAAACAAAATGTGTATATGATTTTTAACGGATTAAATGCAAATTTACAATATGTTGAACTCATTTATGCTGATCCGATTGAAGTCACCTTCGATCAGAATTATCTGGACTCACCGGCTCCTATCAAAGTAACCGCATTTAAAGGTGAAGCATTAAGCACCTTACCTCGGGTACCAGAACGTGAAGGCTACATTTTTGCTGGCTGGTTTGATAATAAAGAAGGGACTGGTAATGCATTAACCGTAGAAACGGTAATGAACATAAGCACGGTGTATTATGCCAAATGGACAGAAGATCCCCATGCTAAAGAAATTATATCGATTGTTCAGCCGCAACTGCTGAGTGTGCCGTTCGGAACTGCTGCAGGAGAATTGAATTTACCAGCTACAGTGGAAGCTACATTGGGCAACAAAAGGGTAATTCACTTGCCTGTACAATGGGATAGTAAAGATTTCAACGGTGGAAAAGCGGGGAGTTATACGCTGGCAGGTAGCTTTGAGCTTCCTGAGGGGGTATTGAATAGTACCCATCAAACTGTTTCTATTACAGTGGTTGTACTGCCAGAAGGCACTAAACCTATCCAGATTACTAAAGTTGAGAAGCTGGAGGGCAAAAATGTTGAATTTGGCACCGCTTTTGATAAGTTGGAATTGCCGTCTTCAGCTACAGTAACGCTTGATACGTATGAGCAGAAGGAACTTGTTGTTAAATGGAGCCCTGCTGGTTATAACGGCAATGTGGAAGGATCATACGTGCTGATCGGTACTATGGTATTAGAAGAAGGAATGATCAACCCTAATGATCTGAAAGCTTCCATCACCATTCAGGTAATGCCCGAAGTGATTCGTGTCGCTGAGATTGTCACAGTGCAGGATTTGGAAAGTAAGAGCGTTCCATTCGGCACTCCATTTAATGGATTGAAGCTACCATCATCGGTCATAGCTACTTTGAACAACGGTGAGACAAAGGCGATATCCATCGATTGGAATAGTGAAGGATACAATAGCGATAAGCAAGGAGCTTATATGCTGAAAGGAACGCTAGTACCTCTGGAAGGCGTCAGCAATCCCAAAGACCTGAAGGCATCCATTACGATCGAAGTACTGGCGGAGGTCATTACGATACCGGAAATCACGGCAGTGCAAGCACTAGCAAGTAAAAGCGTTGCTTATGGTACCAGCTTTGACGCACTGGAGCTACCTGCTTCAGTATCAGTAACCTTGAATACCGGGATGAATAAGGTCGTATCTGTTCAGTGGAACAAGGAAGGCTATAACGGTAATACGGAAGGAACGTACACCATCAAGGGGGATCTGATCTTCCCTGAGGGTATAGCTAATCCACTTGGCCTGAAGGTACAGATCTCTGTGATCGTTAAACCTTACAGCGGTGGAGCTGGTGGTCAACCAAGTACACCAACACCGACTACCCCAGCGGTACCTTCAGTACCATCGATTCCTGGAGAAGTCGTAAAACCTGGAGAACAGCAGCCTCAGCCTCCAAAAACAGATGGAAAAACGAAGACACCGGAGCTAATCAGACAAGAGCTTAAGAATAAGTTTAAAGATGCTACTCTAATTCCTAGCTGGGCAGAATCTGCGATTGCAGCGCTGGTGGAGAGAAATATTATCGGCGGACGCACAGACGGAAGCTTTGATCCAAGTGGGAAGGTAAACCGTGCCGAGTTTGTTGCCATGGTAGTAAAAAGCTTCAACTTTAGCATGGGCGAGAATCAAAAGCAGTTTACTGACGTTCTGAAAGATGCTTGGTATCAAAACTATGTTGAGATTGGGACTTCTAATCAACTGATCAATGGTATCGGTAATGGTATGTTTGCTCCTAATAGCAGCATTAGCCGTCAGGACCTGTGTGTAATTCTATTCAATGCATTGAAGAAACTGAATGTTGAATTGCCGCAAGCGACTAACCATGACTTCCCAGATGATGCTTCTATTGCGGGTTATGCTAAAGAAGCGGTCTATGCCTTCAAAGATCTTGGTATAGTAAATGGAGGCAGCGGTGGAAAAATGGATCCGACAGCTTCGGCCTCAAGAGCTGAAGCAGCTGTGATCATCAACAATGTACTGGATTACTATGCTAGCGTAACAAGCTCTAAAGTGAAATAAACAAAACAAGGGTATCCCGGCGCCGATTTTCAATCGGTTAGGGATACCCTTATTTTGTTATTTCGTAGCTTTACTAAAGCGGCCGATGTAGCGTCCCCAGCAATTCCCCCATCTTTACCTTCGTGTTGACCTCAAGCTTGGGTCTCGGGGTAAAAGTACCGCTCTCCATAAGCAGTACTACAGTGGAGCCGAACTCGAAATAGGCTAGATCATCGCCGATTTGCCACTCGGTAGCGTTAGCATCCGTATACCCGATGCTGCTGACGTTCATCGCGCCTACCTTTACTACTGCGGTTTCTCCGTAGTCTCCGGCGATATACGTGATAAGACGTTCATTGCGATTCAGTACGCCCTTCATATGTCGCATGCCGAAATCGTTGACAGGATAGGCTCGTCCACGAATATGATCACTCTCAACCTTATGTCCAGTAAGGGGAGAGTGAATCCGGTGATAATCCGTAGGACTTAGATAAAGGACGAAGAAAAAACCTCTCTTGTATAGCTCCAGATGCGGAGAATGATTTAGTAGATCCTCGATCTTATAATCCTGCCCTTTTACATTCATAATCGTACCAGAGGAAATGTCACCCATAGCAGTAATCATTGCATCTACGGGACTAACTAAAGCGTCAGCATCGGTTGCAATAGGCCGCATGCCAGGCTTCAGCCGGCGGCTGAAAAACTCATTAAGAGTGAGATATTCTCCAGGATTCTTCTCCGCTTGGGCGGAGGGGATTTGATAAGTCTTAATAAATACCGGGATTAGAAAACGGCTGAGTCTACTATGAGAAAAAGACCCCATTAACCGTGAAAGCCATCGGTGCGAGGATAGCTCGGTCATTAGCCGCAGCAATTGTTTTACCATGCCCATCTCCCTTCCATAATACAGCAGTACGGTCGTATGTGGCCGCCATCTGCTCTGCATTATATTGACATAGAATAGGAGACAAATCAATAACTGTTATATATGAGGCTGTTCTTTTCTAGTAAAAAACGTGCGTATCCCATAGGTCTTCGGTAACTCTCCTTCCAAATCTCCGTAAGGCCGGCTTTGTGAAATCCATAGCGTTGGTCGCGGCCATTGCATTCTATGAAGAAGATGCGACCATCCTTTGTAATGCCTATATCCAGTCCGATATCGGCCAGCCCTGGAAGGTCTTGCTCGAGACAACGAGCTATAACAAGGCTAAGTGTTTCGACAGCTATACGGATATGGGCCGCTATTCCTCTAGAGAAGGCTTTTTCCAGCGCAAAGGAAGAGCTTAACGCTTCTCCTCCACGGGCTATATTAGAGACAAACCCCCCAGGGGGTGCTAGTTTAGCAAAGAGACCGGTAACCTGCCAATCGCCTCCCCAGCCGCGTTGAACGGTGACGCGTAAATCAAAGGGACGTCCTCCAATCTCAGCAAGGGGAATACGCTCCTGCACGAGATAAGGGACAGAGGCAAGGCGTGCCCGGAGCATTTTTGGCAGCGCTCCCTGATATACGGGAGTGCTTATCCAGCGCCGCATGGAGGGGGAGAGATAATTTAAGCTCCAGTGCTGAGGCCCTTTACGAACCAGTCGCATGACCCCATTCCCAATGCTTCCACGGCAAGGTTTAAGAATAAGATCGGGGTAACGATTCATCATTTGTTTGAGTCCAGATACGCCAGTTGTTGCTGGCAAAACCTCACGCAGCTCTTCATGCTGCTCAAGCAGTTCATGGATCTCATCCTTGCCGTATCGATTGCAAGTATTGTACACCAAAGGATGGTGCCGCAGCAGACGTTGCATTCCTGGGCTATTCTGGCTGTATATGGCTCGGTTATGGATGACAGTTGGCGTAGGAACTACTACGCTTTTATATCCATGAGATCCCTTTATATAGGCGGCGCTGAAGCCTGAGTCTGTATCGATGTCCGCGAGCTTCAGAAAGCAGGGAACTAGGCCGTATGCAGCGGCCGCCTCTTCATAGTTGGATAGAGACTCCTGTCCTGTTTTTAGCCGGGGAACGCCCCGGTGCATATCGGCATTTAGTAGTATTCCAACGAGCTTATGCCCCATGTTTGTTCCTCCTGTTTCTTCGGTCACGTGATTCCCGCTTTTACTACTCTTGTCATTGTATGTTTGTACCCGCATGTCAGGGTGGACGAATGCGCGGCGGCAGAAGCCTTTTTTTAAATATAAGAAAGTATAAATTTCATCAGAATCTTATTAAGGGCTTATCGCAAAAGGGTGTCATCAGCCTATACCGCTGCATATGATGCCTAGGAGAAACAATAGATGGAAGGAGGAGACTGCTTGTGAGGGGTTCCAAAAAAAAGCAGCCGCGCAGTCCACAAAAACGACTCTACTATGTAGATAATCCCAATATAAAGGAACTGAGCATGCTGGAAAGCAAAGGCAGTTCTAAGGATTCGGGGAGCAGCAATGACGGAGTCAGTAAAGCAGAGCTCGCTGATGTTCAGGTAAGTGGAGGAGCAATCGCTGAAGTCGTTCAAGAGGAATCAATTTTCGTACCAGTTCTGCAACCAGAGCCAGAGCCAGAGCCAGAGCCTATAGTGGAAGAGCAGCTTCAGAAACAGGCGGATAATCTTCCTGAGACGATTTGGTTCGCTCCTGAAAAAGAGCGGTTCCAGCCCGTTTATACAGATGATCTATCGGATGCAGCAGTTACAGGAGCTAAAATCGCTCCACGTACCATTGACGGTTCTAAGCTGAAGTTCGGCATTATTGGTACACCATGGTTGCAAGATTACGCTGTACAGAGCATCAATATCGCGGACAAGGCAGTTACTTCTTCGAAAATCGCGCCTGAATCCATTGTGGGTGAACATTTAGCTGAAGGAAGCGTAAGTGGCGGTAAACTGCTGGATCATTCCATCAGTGGAGAGAAGCTGAAGAACGGTAGTATTAGTCCAGAGAAGCTGGCTGATCGGATTATCGGCGGCGGTCAAATTGCGGATAAATCAATTGAGAGCCGTCATTTGAGCGATCTGATTATTACGGCTGATCTACTGGAAGATGGAGCGGTTACTGGTGAGAAAATAGGAAGCAGCAGCATCACAGGCCGCCACATCGCAAACGGGAGTATAGACCGTTCCAAGCTAGCTGATGCAGCGGTATCTGGCGATATAATAGCCGATGGTGAAATCAGCAGCTCCAAACTGGCTGATGCTGTGATTGAGGGTCGCCATCTTAGCGATGCTTTGATAACCGCTAGACATTTGGCTCCGGGAGCGATCGGACCAGGGCAGCTTGCCAGCAAGCTGATCGGCAAGGAGCAGCTCCAGTCGGGTGTAATCGAAGGCGCACATGTAGCGGATGGTGCTATTGGTTCCAAGCAGCTAGGTGCAGAAGTAGTGAGAAGCATCCATCTAAGTGCAGAAAGCGTACACGGTTCCCATATCAGCGACGGGGAAATAACGAGTCGCCATCTAGCTGACCGAAGTATCTCCTTTTTAAAGCTAACAGAGGGTGCGGTAGGTACTGCACAGCTGGTTGAGCAAGCGGTCACCTCATCGAAAATCGCTGATCAAAGCATACTCGCACATAAGCTAGCAGATGAAGCTGTAACCACCAGACATATTGCCAAATCCGCCATACGCGGACCGCAAATTGCTATGCAAGCTGTTTCCTCTAATCATCTGGAACGTGAGGCTGTGAACCACTCCCATTTAGCTTCGGAAGCGGTAGGCTCGGAGCAGCTTATGGATGAAGCTGTTCATACGGAACATCTATCCTCTGGTGCTGTTACTGGAGAAAAGCTGGCCTCAGAGTCTGTGGGTGCGGAGCACCTGCGTCCACAGAGCGTTACTTCCGCCAAGTTAGCGGACGGAGTGGTGAGCTCGGCTAAACTAGCAGCAGGATCGGTCATTGGAAGTACGATTGCTCGTGAAGTGGTAAGTGGTGAGCATATCGCTTTTTGTGCAGTGGAGGAGAAACATCTAGCAGATGCCAGCGTGAGCGGTCGTGCCTTGCAGGATGCTGTAGTGGATAAAGATCATCTTGCCACTGGAGCTGTGGAACGGAGACATCTCGGAGAAAATAGTGTGACTACTGCTGCGATTCAGTCCGGCTCGGTTTCGGGAGATAAGCTGGCTTCTGCTGCGGTGAGAGAGATTCATTTGGCCGCTGGGGCAGTGCAGCCACATCATCTGGCAGATCATGTGGTGACATCGTTAAAGCTGTCCCCGGAAAGTGTATCGACGGATAAGATTAGTGATTTATCGGTCACATCGGCTAAGCTTGCTGATGGAAGTGTGGATTCCAGTAAATTAGCAGTGTCGGCAGTTCAGGCAGAGCATTTATCTGTGAATGCAGTTCATTCAAAATCCATTAGCGATAGTGCGGTTCAGAGCAGACATATGAATCCGGGAAGTATCGGCGGGGCGCATATCCGGCCGTTGTCCATCGGAAATGGTCATATCATTCCTAATTCCATCTCTTCGATTCAAATACAGGAGGGCAGCATTAGCGGGTCTAAGCTGGCCAAAGGGGCTGTGGATTCCCAGCATCTTTCACCGGGCAGTGTAGACGGAAGCCATCTATGCATGGATACGATTGAAGGACGTCATATCGGGCATGGTGAGATCAAGCTGGCTCATCTAGCTGAAGATGCACGTAGCTCCGACTTGCTGCCAGAGGGCAGTATTACCGGGGAGAAGCTGGCGGAAGAATCCGTAGATTCTATTCATCTTGTACCTGCAAGTGTAGACGGAACTCATCTGAGACTGGGTGCAGTAGAAGGTCGTCACATTCAGCATGGTGAGATCACACTAGCTCATTTGGCAGAAGAAACGTTTAGCTCTGAGCTACTGCCTAACGGTAGTATTACCGGCGAGAAGCTCGCTGAGGAATCCGTAGGTTCTATTCATCTCATGGCCGGAAGCGTAGATGGCAGTCATCTGAGCTCGGATATAGTGAAGGGACGTCATATTGGGCACGGTGAAATCACCTTAGCTCATCTAGCCAAAGATGCACGTAGTGCAGACTTGCTCCCAGATGGCAGTATTACTAGAGAAAAGCTGGCGGACGAATCTGTGAATTCAAGTCATTTAATACCTGGAAGTGTGAATGGCAGTCATCTGGCTCCAGATACAATAGAAGGACGTCATATCGGGTACAGTGAGATTACGCTGGCTCATCTAGCCAAAGATGCACGTAGCGCAGACTTGCTTCCAGACGGTAGCATTACCCGAGAAAAGCTGGCGGACGAATCTGTGAATTCAAATCACCTAATACCTGGAAGTGTGGATGGCAGTCATCTGAGTCCGGACGCAGTGGAAGGCCGTCATATCCGAAATGGTGAAATCACCTTAGCTCATTTGGCAAAAGAAACACGCAGCTCTGAATTATTACCAGACGGTAGTATCACCAGTGAGAAGCTGGCCGTAGAATCCGTAGATTCAAATCATCTAGTACCAAGAAGTGTAGATGGCAGTCATTTGAGCCCAGGTGCAGTTGAAGGCCGTCATATCCGAAATGGTGAGATTACGCTGGCTCATTTGGCAGAAGAAACGCGCAGCTCAGAATTGCTGCCGGACGGTAGCATTACCGGTGAGAAGCTGGCAGAAGAATCCGTAGATTCAAATCATCTAGTACCAGGAAGTGTAGATGGCAGTCATTTGAGTCCAGACGCAGTGGAAGGCCGTCATATCCGAAATGGTGAGATTACGTTAGCTCATTTGGCAAAAGAAACACGTAGCTCTGAATTGCTGCCGGACGGTAGCATTACCGGTGAGAAGCTGGCAGAAGAATCCGTTAGTTCTATTCATCTTGAACCTGGAAGTGTAGGGAGTAGTCATCTGAGTTGGGGTGCAGTAGAAGGCCATCATATCGGGTATGGTGAGATTACAATGGCTCATCTAGCACCAGAGACACGCAGCTCAGAATTACTGCCGGACGGCAGCATTACCGGTGAGAAGCTGGCAGAAGAATCCGTAGATTCAAACCATCTGGCACCAGGAAGTGTAGATGGCAGTCATTTGAGCTCAGGTGCAGTAGAACGACGTCATATCGGGTATGGTGAGATTACCCTGGCTCATCTAGCACCAGAAACACGCAGCTCCGATTTCCTGCCGGATGGTAGCATTACCGGTGAGAAGCTAGCAGAAGAATCCGTAGATTCAAACCATCTGGCACCAGGAAGTGTAGATGGCAGTCATTTGAGCTCAGGTGCAGTAGAACGACGTCATATCGGGTACGGTGAGATTACCCTGGCTCATCTAGCATCAGAGACACGTAGCTCCGAATTGCTGCCAGATGGTAGCATTACCGGTGAGAAGCTGGCAGAAGAATCCGTAGATTCAAACCATCTGGCACCAGGAAGTGTAGATGGCAGTCATTTGAGCCTCGGTGCAGTAGAAGGACGCCATATCCGTTACGGTGAGATTACCCTAGCTCATCTAGCATCAGAGACACGTAGCTCCGAATTTCTGCCAGATGGTAGCATTACCGGTGAGAAGCTGGCAGAAGAATCTGTAGATTCAAACCATCTGGCACCAGGAAGTGTAGAGGGCAGTCATTTGAGCCTCGGTGCAGTAGAAGGACGCCATATCCGTTACGGTGAGATTACCCTGGCTCATCTAGCATCAGAGACACGTAGCTCCGAATTTCTGCCAGATGGTAGCATTCCCGGTAAAAAGCTTGAGGGTGGATCCATCTCTGCTTTCCACTTGGCTCCAGGTAGCGTGTATGGGGGGCATTTAGCAGGTGGTACGATAGATAGCCGCCATATCCGGCAAGGAAGTATTAACCTGAATCATCTGGCGGAAGAGGTATTTAGCGCCGATCTGTTGCCAGATGGCAGTATTACAGGTGAGAAATTGGAGGGTGGATCTATCCAATCATTCCACCTGGCTCCAGGTAGTGTGTATGGCGGTCATTTGGCAGGAGATACAGTGGATAGTCGCCATATTCGATCTGACAGCATCACTCTGAAGCATCTGTCAGAAGAGGTTCGTAGCTCCGAACTGTTGCCGGAAGGTAGCATTACCGAAGAAAAACTGGCCGAAGGTTCAGTGAATGCTTCACATTTACAGCCATGGAGTGTGTACGGAGAGCATCTTGCTGATCAGATTGTAGCAGATCGGCATTTGCAGCCCGGTATCATCAAACTGGAGCATCTTGCGGATGAAACACGCAGCTCTGCGCTGCTTCCTGATGCGAGCATCAACGGAGCTAAGCTGCAGGCAGGTAGCATCGAGTCCACTCATCTGGCTGATGGTTCGGTAGGGACGACAGAGCTTCAAGATGAATCGGTGGTGGCTTCCAAAATCTCTTCCTTCGCTATTCAAGCCCGTCATCTAGAGGAAGAAAGCGTTCAGGATTATCATATTGCTCCTGGTGCAGTAAATGGTGCTCATTTGGCAGTGAATTCTGTAAATGCTGAACATCTATCCTTCAGTCCGATTCAGACTGCAGGTAAGCGAGAAGCGCTTCAGCAGTTTGGAATGACAGCATTCATGTTCAATGGGGATGCTGAGAGTGTGGAAGTGACCGTATCGTTCGATGAGAACTTTGGTCATACCGGTTATGTGCTCGTCGCCATGACGAATCAACCTTACTTCTATGCTTCCTTAAAGAGCAGAGCCAATGGAGATGCAGTGATACAAGTGGTGCGCTTGCGCGAAACTCCGCATTTCTATGGGGTCATCTCTTGGATTGCTATCGGCGCTCCATTAGCCAGACCGGCAGTGGATGATCGTGTGTTTGATTAATTCGCAATGATGATGTACAAAATGCTAAGCGCAGCCGATGGCTGCGCTTGTTGTTGTGTTGTCCTCCTAGCAATTAAGAGGGTGAGTACATTTGTCCTGTTTTCCACATGACAGGAGACAAAGGCCGTTACCCTGTTCGGCGTAGTACATAAACTGTGATGTAACCCTCAGCCTGACGAATAGGCTCTGTAAGGAAGGTGGATGAGCATGAAGCCCAAACGTACTTCTGCCCGCCGCACGGGACGGCGGGTCTCTCGGATCAAGCGGCGGACTTCACGCCCGGTGCGGCAAGTCGCTGCAGTCCCTACTGTTAACCATCCAAATCCCTATGTTTCGGTTATTATTCCGGCCATGAATGAAGCGAAGACCATTGCGGGAGTGATAGCCGGAGCTAGAGGGGTCCATCCGCGCTGCGAGGTTATTGTAGTCGTCAACGGATCAGCCGATCAAACGGCAGAAATTGCCCTTTCGCTTGGTGCGCATGTTATTTCCTATGAGTTACCGCTTGGACACGACGCTGGCCGTAGTGTCGGAGCAGAGGCAGCTAAGGGTGAGGTGCTTTTGTTTACAGATGGGGATTTAGTGATTCCTGCCTCGGGGCTACGTCCTTTCGTCACCGCTGTTAGCGGTGGCGCAGACATAGCGCTTAATGATTATTCCGGACCGGTACGGAGACTTTCGCCCCATCCGGTGGTGCTTTCCAAACATGCACTTAATATTTTGCTTGGCCGTCCGGATCTAAAAGGGTGTTCGATGACGGCGGTTCCGCACGCAATCAGCCGAAGAGCGCTTGAAATCTTAGGGAGTCAATCATTATCTCGTCCCCCTCTGGCACATGCTCAGGCAGTTCTGAGTGGTTTACGTGTGGTAGCTGCTCACAAAGTGCATGTAGGGAAACTGAATGCGGTCAGACGTAAGGAAGATGGCACAGATCCTTTGCAGCAGTTGATTACAGCAGATCATATGGAGGCTGTATCCCTCTTGCTTGAACACCGGGGAATCAGGGCGGGGTTCAGCGACGGAACCCGGCGCAGAGAGATGGTGAGATGATGGTTGCTCTGTTACAAGTATCTGGTAGCTCTGCCGTTCGACGAGGAACAGCAACTCGTACGGTAAAGAAACGTTCAGCATCTAGTCAGGCCAAAACAACACTGGCACCCCGCCAAAGGGTAGCGAATCGTTCGGTAAAGAGAAGCCCCCCTACCGCTCGGCCACCGATTCTGTCTCGGCAATCAAAGGTAGATCGCGAGGTGCTGAATTTACCGAGCTTACGTGGGACCTTGTCAGTTATTATCTCCGCGCGTAACGAGGAGCAGACCTTGGGACGTCTGCTGCAACAGGTATCGCGGCTGGGACCTACTGAAATTATCGTCGTGCTTAACGGTTGCAGCGATAGCAGCTTTCCCATTTCCAGACAACATCGTCAAGCTATAGTTGTGCATTGTCCGGAGTCAGTTGGACATGATGTAGGGCGGGCTATTGGTGCGAAGCTGAGTCGAGGAGATATTCTGCTCTTCCTGGACGGAGATATGGTTATCCCTGCATCTCAGCTCGGATTATTCACAGCTGCTGTAGATGGTGGAATTGACGTGGCTCTTAATGATTTGGATCCACTGATGCCTTCTTTTGGATTATGCGATGATGTTACTCGCAGCAAGCTGTTTCTGAATTATGCTCTTGGACGGTACGATCTCGGAGTTAGCTCTATGACGGCTGTCCCTCACGCGCTTTCCCGGAGAGCACTTGAGACTATAGGCTACCGTGAATTAATAGTTCCTCCTAAAGCCCAAGCTCGTTCTGTATTAGAGAAGCTAAGGGTGGAGAAAGTTGGAACGGTGAATGTGATTAAGCATAATCGGCTGCGTCAAGCGAACATAGGCGCTGGAAATGCTGTGGAGAAACTGATCATAGGGGATCACGCAGAGGCTCTCCTTGAGGTGCTTTCCCGTCGAGATGATGGGGGCCTACTTAATAGCGAAACGCAGCGTGAATACCGCAGACAAGTAGCCGCTTGGAGGAACCGGATATGACGATGACTAGTATTATTATTCCGACCTACAACGCGTTGCCACTGCTGCGGTCCTGTGTGGAATCGATACGTGCTTATACTCCACTGCCTTACGAGATCATCGTTGTAGATAATGCTTCATCAGATGGAACGGATGCCTATTGCCGCGCGAATCGTATAACGTTTATTTCGTTGCCTGAGAATCGAGGCTTTCCATCCGCCTGCAATTTGGGTCTACTGCTAGCATCAGGGGATGAATTGTTACTGCTGAATAATGATGTGGTGGTTTCCCATAGATGGTTAACTAATCTGAAGAGATCGCTATATAGTGCTCCTGAAGTTGGTATTGTTGGGCCAGTGACAAACTATGCGAGTGGACGTCAACAGGTGAAGACTGATTATGAAAGTCTGTTAGATTTTCATAAGGCTGCAGAGATAACTAACCGTTCCAATCCTCAAAAATGGTTGGAGACTAAACGTTTGGTAGGATTATGTTTTTTATTCAAAAGAGAGCTACTTACTTCCGTAGGTCTGTTGGATGAGAGCTACTCACCTGGACATTACGAGGATGATGACTATTGTTATCGCGCCAGGCTAAAGGGATACCGATTGCTCATCGCAGGGGATTGCCTTGTACACCATGAAGGAAGTGCGAGCTTCAAGCAGGTATACCACACCGGGCTACAGGAGCTGGTGGAACGAAATCGTAAGCTCTTTATGAACAAATGGAATGTGGATCCAACGAGTTTCATATAAAGTGCAGATCCGAAGGCAAAGGACTTAGATAAAGAGGAGGAAAGTAAGTGAAAGGAGTCATACTGGCGGGCGGAACAGGATCCAGACTTCAACCGCTGACCCGGCTTATGAACAAACATTTGCTTCCGGTCGGCAAATATCCTATGGTCTGTTACGGCATAGATCGGCTTCGCCGGGGAGGGATTACCGACATTCTTCTGGTCATCAGTAAGCAATCTGCTGGTCTGTATACGGATTTTTTAGGCAGCGGTGCAGCATTTGGTGTATCTCTGACTTATAAGATTCAGGAAGCTGCTGGAGGCATTGCAGAGGCTCTCGATTTAGCAGAAGGATTCATTTTCCCTGGGGAACGGTTTGTCGTATTGCTTGGTGATAATCTGTTTATGGATGATCTGACACCTTACGTGGAGAGCTATCTCCGGCAGCCTGAAGGTACAGCCAAGGTATTGCTGAAGCCGGTGGACGACGCACGTAGATACGGTGTTCCCGTGTTCGATAGTCAAGATTCCGCATGGATTGCTTATATCGAAGAGAAACCTGAGCATCCCAAGACCAAATATTGCGTAACAGGTATTTATATGTACGATGAAGCTGTGTTTGACATCATCCGCCAAGTATCCCCTTCCAAGAGGGGGGAGCTGGAGATTACCGATGTAAATAATATATATGCTGCTAACCGCAGGCTCAGCTATGATGTTCTCAAGGATTGGTGGAGCGATGCGGGGACGTTCCAGTCTCTGCGGGAGGCGGGAGAGAAGCTGAAGGATGCACTGCCATAAGTGGCAGCGGTAACGTGGAGTGGCCGGACTTGGGTCGGGCACTCCTTTTTTATAAACTATAAGAAAGTATATCCTTCAACATACTTTGCTTATATTTCTACGAGAAACGGGGGTCGTCCTTATGGACGGCTCCCGTTTTTTCTTGATTGGCGCAGCAGTCCGGACGAAGGACCTGATCTCAAGCTTGCGTAGAGATATTATCTTCATCAACCCGGTTCTGTTTGCGGTATTTGAGCGGTGAGGTTCCGGTCATGGTTTTAAATACTCTTCCAAAATGGGTTAGGTTACCAAATCCTGCACGCTCAGCGATTTCCGAAACGGTTAATTTGGAGTCCTGCAGCAGAGAGCGGGCTTCTTTGAGGCGGGTGTTATTTACATATTCGCTGAAAGTAAAACCGGTTGTGTCCTTGAACGTTCGGCTTAAATGGGAGGTGCTTATGGAGAACCTGTCCGATATGTATTCCAGAGACAGAGGCTCAGCGAAGTTACCGTTGATGAAATGGATGATTTGGGAAATTTTCTTATGGGTCCGGTTCGTTTCTACAAAATGCTCGTTTTGATCCGGAAGCTTTTTTCGTTGGATGAAGATCAGCAGCTCCATCAACAGGATTTTCCGATAGTAGTCGAAATTTGGAGGTCTCTTGGTGTCTTCATGAATCAATTTGCTAAAAAGATTCTCGACAAAGATCTGGCCGTTGCCGCTTAACTTGATCGCATTTGATCTGGAGTGAAAGCAGGAGAAGAGGTCGCATGGAAGAGGGCTGTCCGCAAAAAAGTCGCGAAGGAACTCCCTTTTAAACAATAAAGTAACTCTTTCGTACATCGTACCATTTACATTAATCAGTCTGTGCAGGTCATTAGCGTTAATGAACAATAAAACCCCGCTGACGATTTGAAAGGTTCGGTCTTCTATAAAATAGTACAGCTCTCCAGACACTAAGTAGAGAATTTCATAAGCATCGTGATAATGATTTGAAGGCATACTTGAGACATTTTTTTTCTCTCGGCTAATGTGAAAGGGATCAGACTTATAGAAGTTGATTTCCAGGGGTGTCATCTCCAATCCGGCGGGAATGATCCTCGCAGAAACATGATCCATACCTGAATCAATCGTATCACGTTCATTGACCTGTTGAACAGGATAGAAATTAAATAGCGGTAAAAGTAGAAAATCATTAACAATAACAAAATATGCAGAGATTGAATAGAAATGAATGCGCTATATTTACATATAAATCGTATTTAAGGAGGGGAAAAGAAAATCAGGGTCCGCTGCAAGTGAAAGTTAAAGCGCTTAAACTATTATCTGCGAAAAGAGGGAACGAGAGTGCAAAAGAAGGGTCATTTGAAAAGAAGGCTGCACCAATCCATTTCTTTGTTGCTCGTGCTTATACTGCTGCCATTCCAGATTGCAAATGCTGCACCTGCACCAGATGCTGTCGGTTCAGATTCAATAACCGGTGTAAAGACGATTGCCGAATGGGTGTTTGATGAGGCCGCTGAAAATGTGGGGGTAATCTCGGCTACATACGGCATCTATGAGACAGCTTCTACTTTTCGCAATGTAGGCGGTGTGTTCGAGGATGTGGATGTAAGCAAGAAAGCGATCAGCTATCAGGGCTGGGACAATGGAAACGGGAAAAAGTATTGGCTTGCTACCGTGTCTACAACCGGGTTTGAGAAGATCACCTTATCCTCTGAGCAAAATTCATCCGGGTCAGGTCCGCGTGATTTTAAAGTGCAGACGAGTGTAGACCGACAAACGTGGGAGGATGTGCCGAATACCAATCTTAAAATGGCCGTCTCCAGTTTTGATTGCCCGAGAGATACCTGCAGATTGGTGAATACTCCCCTTCCGAACAGCAATGATCGGGAAATATTATATATTCGCTGGATCGTCAGCTCCGATAGCAACACCAGGGGGAATGATGAGGGCATAGGGGGTTCAGGTTCCAGTAGAATCCGAAATATCAAGGTGTCCGGCGAGCCGATCCCGGGGAAAGAACCTGTCATTCCTACCGTAGATCTTGTCCAGCAGCCTTCAGACGGTTCTGGAAATGTGTCTCCCGAAGCTCCCGTTGAAATCAAATTCAACAAGGCCATTGCCCTTGATCCGGGTTATGCTGTCCGATTTTCCGATGAGAACGATCAACCGGTTGATGGGGTTACACTTGAAGTCTTAAACAGAGATACTTTGCGGATAAACCATCCTCCGTTGACTTATGGGAAGTCTTACACAGTAACTATACCCAAGGAGCTTATCAAGGGGGCAGATCTTGTGCCGCTAGTTCGGGAAGTTTCCTGGAGTTTTGGCGTTCAGGATTCGCCTCTTGCTCCAAAATCCATCAATATGACATTTAACGGAGATCCAAAGACGAGCATTGCTTTGGCCTGGTACACGGATGCAATGACGGATACCGTGGTACAGGTTATAGAAGCCTCAAAGGTTATGGGGAACATTTTCCCGGAGAACGGGGCTTTGACTTATCAGGGAGAGGCCGAAGAAATTGAGACCTTTATGAGTAAAAGCGACAGAAGTACGAACCATAAAACGAAATTTATTAGTCATAAAGTCATTGCAGACCAGCTTCAACCGGGAACAGCTTACAAATTTCGGGCAGGTAACGGCAAATCAGGTGATTGGAGCTCTATCGGCTCGTTCACTACCGATGCTGCCGGCCACCAGCCTTTCCGTTTTATCGCCGGTTCCGATTCACAGGCTTCCAGCAAGTCTGACTTTGAGCCTTGGGGTGATACCTTCCGGAAAGCAGTTGATTATATAGGCGACCCTAAATTCCTGATCAGCGCCGGAGATCTGGTGGATAACGGTGATTTGGAGGAGCAGTGGCAATGGATGCTCGGAGCAGCCCAGAATCAATTGCTGCAAGTACCATATGTGCCTGTACTTGGCGGTCATGAGGTCATGGATTATGACGGAGACGAGACGACACCGAATAACAACTTCTACAACCATTTCAACTTGCCGAAACAGGTTGTTGCGGATACCCATGAAGGCTCTGTGTATTCTTTTGAATACGGTGATGCACTCTATCTTGTCTTCAATTCGCAGTACTCGGGGGCACTTGCAGAGAATGGGAAAGATGTGGAATGGGCAGATGACCAATTCTGGGACCAAGTGGCCTGGATGAAGAGTACGGTCGCCCGCAGCGACAAGAAGTGGAAGTTTGTTACTTTTCACAAAAGCCCTTATGCAGCAGGCGACAACTCTGCACAATGGGAAGACGATCGCGTCCAGTTTTACAAGAAATACCTGATTCCCGCCTTTGACGAGATGGGCATCGATATGGTGTTCGAGGCCCATGATCATATGTATATGAGATCCTTCCAAATGTACAATGATGAAGTTATTCCCAAGGAAAAACTGACATTTGATGGAGAGGGCAATGCACTCAACCCCAAAGGCACGGTCTATCTCATGTCCAATGCATTCGGAAATAAATTCTATTATAAGAACAATCAATATGAACTGGATGAGAATGGAGAACCCCGCGAGATTCAGGACGAAAACGGGAATCCGGTTCCTTATGATGATTACTTTGCAGCCATCAACGAACAGCCGGAGAAGAAGATGTTTACGGATGTTTCCATCACAGACCGGGTGCTTTCCTTTACAGCATATACCGCAGCCGTAGCGGATGAGAATCAGCCGGACACCGTTGGCGACGGCCTAAAAGCATATGACAAGTATGGGATCAAGCGAACGGACACCAAGCCGGACCCGGCGGAAGCGGTGAAGGTGAAATTGAACGGCAGCAAGGCGGTTCTGACCTGGAGTGCACCTTCCGCAAGTACAGAACCTGTAAGAGGATTCCGGATTTATGAGAAGAATGACAAGGTGAAGACACACTGGAGTATATATGTGCCAGCAGCGGAAGGTCAAACGGAATACACCTACACGGTAGATGATATCAATCCTGCGAAAAAATATGAATTTATTGTCAAAGCGGTCGGCACAAGAATCAATTCAGATCCGGTCGAAGTCAGTACAATCGAAGGTCCAAGCGAGTCGGAGCCGCCTTCAGCACCTTCAGATTTAAAAGGAACTGCGGTTTCTCCTTACCAAATCAACTTGAAATGGACGGCATCGGCCGGCAATATTCAGGCAGCGGGCTACAACGTATACCGCAACGGCAGCAAGGTCGGCACGACGAAGGAAATATCCTACGGCGATACCGGGTTAACTCCGGATACGGCCTATAGTTATACTGTGAAGGCCTATAATGCAGAAGAGAAGGAATCGCTGGCGAGCAATACCGTTCAAGTAAAGACCAAACCTTCATCCACTGGAGAGGGTGTCCATAAGGCATTTCCGCAGCATACGTCTTATGTGGCCGGCTCCATTAAGCCGAATCACTTGACTCAGGCCCAACTAGACGCTACGGTGGGCAGATTATATAACGAGTGGAAAACAAAATATCTGAAACAAAATCCATATCAGTCAGACCAGTATTACGTGTGGTATAGCGACGGAGATTGGTTTGAGAATAACGAGATTACAGTTTCAGAAGCGCATGGCTACGGAATGCTGATTACCGCTTTGCTCGCGGGTCATGATCCGGAGGCTAAGAAGTATTTTGACGGGATGTATCGCTATTTCAGAGCACATCCAAGTGAAATCAATCCCGATTTAATGGCATGGCAGCAAGCGGATACCGGCACCGAAATTATTGATATCAATGGTGTGGATTCGGCAACCGACGGCGATATGGATATTGCTTACGCTCTTCTGCTTGCCGACAGCCAATGGGGCAGCAGCGGGAAAATTAACTACTTGTCCCAGGCCAAAAAGGTAATCAACGCTATTATGAAAAGCGATGTCAACCATTCCGAGTGGACATTGAAATTGGCGGATTGGGTCAGTGACAATGATTCCATGTTCGGCAATGCTACACGTCCTTCCGATTTTATGCTGCAGCATCTGAAAGATTTTAAAAATGTATCCGGAGACCCCAATTGGGATCGTGTTACCGATAAGACCTACAACATCATTAATAGTCTGTATGAAAATTACAGTCCCAAAGCCGGTTTGTTGCCGGATTTTGTATTCAAGGATGATACGGATGGGCAATACAAACCGGTAAGCCAGAAAATATGGGATACCCCGGATGGATACTTCCTGGAATCGGAAAATGACGGGGATTACAACTACAACTCTTCCCGTATTCCCTGGCGGATCAGTACGGATTATCTCCTGACAGGTGATAACCGGGCTAAAGAGCAGCTCAGCACGCTGAACCGCTGGATTCGGGCCAAGGCGGATAATGATCCGGCCAAGATCCTTGCGGGATATAAGCTGGACGGCACAGAAGCAATCAATGATTATGCAGACACTTCCTTCTCCGCACCGATGATGGTCAGCGCCATGATCGATTCATCCAATCAGGAGTGGCTGAATAAATTATGGGATTATAATGCGGCTGTTTCTACCGAAGACGATTTATATTTTGGCAATAATCTGCGTCTGCTCAGCATGATTGTGGCATCCGGCAACTGGTGGACACCAACCATCGTTGATACTGAGGCTCCCATGGAACCAACAATAGAGAGAGCGGAAGCGGTATCCAGCTCTGCCATTGATCTAAAATGGACACCTTCCACGGATAATTTGGGAGTAACGGGATACAGGATTTACCGCAATGACGTTGAAATCAAGACCCTGGAGGCAACAGAATACAGAGATAGCGGTTTATCTGCGGATACCCAGTACAAATACTATATTATAGCTGTTGATGCAGCAGGAAATACGTCCAAGATAAGCAATGTGAGAATCGTATCTACATTAAAGGCCAGCGGGGACGGTGGCTCGGGCAGCGGTGGAGGTGGTAACCCGACTCCAACGCCAACGCCGGCAGCTCCGAAGCCAAGTGAAGGTCCGTCGACAACACCGGCACCAACACCGGAACTGCAGCCAAAGAAATCTGTTTTCAGTGATATCGGTAGTCATTTGTGGGCCAAAGAGGCTATTGAAGCTCTGGCGGCTAAAGGAATCGTTCAGGGGACGTCGAGTACTTTCTTTGAACCGGGCGCCAAGATGAAAAGAGCGGACTTTATATTGCTTCTGGTCAGAGCGTTTGATTTAAAGGCTGGGTTTGAAGTGAGCTTTGCGGATGCCGATCAGGACGCATACTATTATGAAGCGCTGGGAATAGCCAAACAATTGGGCATTGCCAGCGGAGTTGGCGGCAACAGGTTCAATCCGGGAGCAGAGATTTCCCGGCAGGATATGATGGTATTCATCGTAAGAGCATTGCAGAAGTCAGGAAAATTAGCGGAGACCGGTTCCATCTCCGACCTTGGCAAATTTGCGGATGCCTCCAAAGTGGCTGATTATGCCGTAAAGGCAGCAGCCGTACTGGTCAGGGAGGGCATTGCCCTTGGTGACGGGAAATTGCTCCATCCAACGGAAGCTGCAACCCGCGCCGAAACGGCGGTTCTCATTTACAGAATCATCAATAAATATTATTAATCCAAAAGGCCAACAGCCCGTTCCAAATGGACCGGGCTGTTGGCCTTTTATTTTCCATTTACACGGCCTGTTGCAATTTTCTAAAGCATCCTGAGTTCGCCAATCCACTTGTTTAGAGACGTAACTTGCCTTTATATCCTCGGCACCGTCCCGGCTTCTGCCGCATATGCTGTAGCAGGGCGTTTGAGCAAAGGAGACATGAAGGTGCAGAATAAAATAACAAAAGTCCTGCAGCACATGGCCCATACGCACGAACAGATGGCGCGGATACTAGATGCCGAGCGCCACGTGGCTGTCCGTATGTCGCAAATTGTCCACGATCTGCCAGATGCAGATCCCGGTTTTGACGGTATCAGCGGGATGATCGAAAGCTCAACTCAAGTAAACAAGAATATTATTGCTTACTTGAATGCACTTGCAGATCTGGAAGAAGCGATGGCTGAAGGGGTAGGCAGAGTAATTAAGGAATTGAACGGCCAAGAAGAAGAGTAACGCTATAGGAGCAGGAGGCGGATGATGAGCAGAGAAAAGGCTTATCTGCAAATGCTGGAGTCGACCGCCACTATCCAGTGGAACATTGCAATGATTCTGGAAGCTAAGGCGGTTGAAGCTGAAAAGGTAAAACAGTGGGCACAACATCATATCCACGCTAGAGCTTTCGAATCTCATGAAGAGCAGCTGAAGGAATCCCTCTCCATTCACGAAGTTATCGTGGAAATGGTCGAAGGACTGACTAAACTGGAGAATGGACTCTACAGCAATTTAAAAGCAGTGCTGGGCAGTGGTGAAGATGATGGTGGCGGGGAAGGTTTTGGAGACATGTCAGGTGATGGGTTCAGTTTTGGAGAAGACAGCAAATGAGCGGGGGCCGTCTCTCTGAACATGCCGTCAAGCTGGAGATGATCCGCTCCATTTCGCGCAGTCAGGCTGCTTTGGCGGCCATCTTGGAGAGCATCGCCGAATTGACGGGGCAATCTGAGCTGACGGCCCGCAAATTGAGCGACAATATTAGAATCTTAAGTGGGTATCAGAGCGCGATGTGCCGGATGATGTCCGGGATTTCACTACATCAACCGAAACGGGGAATTCCTGCTGCGCCATGGCTGAGCAAGGCATACGCCGTAGGAACCTCCAGAGATCATGGAGCACAGGAGGAATAGAAGCATGAAGAAAAAGAGCCTTAGAACATTACGTTCAGGCAGAACCCGCAGACGCACACTGTTGCTCTCGCGGAAAACGAAAGTGCGTAGAGGTCTAGCCCGTAAACCCCGCAGAGGACTTGCTCGGAAAATCGTTCGTTATGGAAAGACGAAGAAAGGTCTTTTGGTACGTAAGAAAAGAAGGCTCCGCCGTAAGCTTGTTCGAAAGGTAAGGGTTATACAAGCACCAGTTCATGTAGTGCCGGTTATCGAGGCTCCACCTGCCCCACAGGTCATTCCGCTCCCCCCGGACCTTGGCGTTTCGCCGGAAACGCCACCGGCAGACGCCTTTCAGCAGGGCTACACCGAAGCATACAACGTGGGGTTCGACGCCGGTTTCGCCAAGGGCTTCGAGGACGGGCATAAGCTGGAGTTTAATTGAGCAGCGGCAGGTAAGTTAAGAGGAAGGGACCCGGAGATCTAATCTATGACGCGTTATTCTGATCTTTCGTGTCCCTCAGCTTAGAGGGACTGCATCCTCTCTGGAATCATCCTACTATCGGAATTTGTCTTCGAATATGATAGACTTCTAAAACGAGAATCTATTCAGAGGTTTTCAGATGTCGATAAGAAAGAGGGGATAGCAGGATGCAAGTAGGAAATGGAATCAGAAAAGCTAGACAGGATGAGATCGAAGAGATCATGGAATTGATCTCAAAATGTGTACAAGTTATGCAGGCCGCTGGAAGCGACCAGTGGGATGAGAGCTATCCGAATAAAGAGATTATCGAACTGGATATCGCACAGGGTACCTTATATGTATGTGAAGAAGATCAAGCTATCGCGGGTATTCTTGTACTGGATGAGAATGCTTCTGAGGAATATAAGAAGATCGAGTGGAAGCAAAATCAAGGGCCACATCTGATTATGCATCGTTTAGCAGTTCATCCACATATTCAGGGAAAAGGGATTGCGACTAGGCTAATTGCTTTCGCGGAGGATTACGCAGCGCGTAATGGTTACACAAGTATTCGGCTGGATACTTATGCGAAGAATACTAGAGCATTGGAAATCTATCCTCGCCTTGGTTATGACCATAGAGGTGAAGTGGGTTTTCCGAACCGCACGGCGAACTTTCCAGTATTCGAGAAGGTGCTGAAACCGGAACATAGTTAGGAAGCTTTAACATAAAAAAAGGTTCAGAGGGTTAACCTCTGGACCTTTTTTCTTAATTCCCTTAACGGCATGTCTGATATCGAGTATCGGTATTTTTTTGATCCCGGTTAAGGATAAGAAGCCTTCTACCGGATACGCCGATCAGGTAACGAACGTTAACGATATCTTCATCGCTCATATCATCAATGGACAGAACTGCTGTAAGGCGTATTCTTGTTGATGTGCGACCCGTAACGGTGAGTCTTCTTGGGATAAAAGCAATGGTTCCTGTATCTCCCGATATTACATAAAGCCTGTTGTTTCTAGAAACGGTTTTTAAATTACAGAACATGGTGTTGCTCATTGTAATGCCCCAGTACTTTCGAAAATACGAAATAACCTTAGCTCTGGTACTGAATCTAACCGGCAGACGATAATAATCGGCGCCATCAACGCGGATCACTCTACGAGAATCGGCAGAATCGTAGACCTCGAACCATACTTTTTCAGCAGCGGCGATGAATGCTTGCAACTCATTTGGGGTTTGAGAAATTGTTGGCATTTGATCTCCTCCTCACTATTACTTTATTAAAAGCGAAGCTATCGGTTCGGGTGATAGGACGAGTATAAAAGCGGAACTTAAGAAACATTGATAAGTAGTGTGGAAAATCATAATTTAAGTTAGGTTTTTTTACATATGAATAGAGAAAATCATTGTTTTTAATTGTGAATAGATCTAATCAAGAAATTTGTGTTAGTTTAAATAACTTTTGTTGACATTAAACCTGTCTTTATCTTATGATTGATTTATTCAAATTTGGAATAGAATAGCTTCTCTTTTCGTATATCCTTAATAATTGGTTTAAGGGTCTCTACCGGAAACCGTAAATTTCTGGCTACGAAAATATGCTACGGCATATTTTTGTGGTCTTTTTGTGTTACACCGTGAAACGGCAAACGAATGAACAATGAGGGGGATAAGGACAATGGGGAACATTCTGATCAAAGATGCTGAGATCATTACAATGAACAAACAGGAGGAAATTATTGTCGGGGATGTTCGAATTAAGGATGATATCATCGTAGAAATCGGCATTGGTCTGATCCCGCAGGGAGACGAAAAGGTCATCGATGCCACGAACCGTACGTTAATTCCCGGTTTTGTTCAGACGCATATTCATTTATGCCAGACGTTATTCCGTGGGAAGGGAGATGATCTGGAGCTTATGGACTGGCTGCGTAAACGGATTTGGCCGTTAGAGGCAGCGCATGATGAGGAATCCCTTTATTATTCGGCGATGCTCGGTATTGGAGAACTGATTTCCAGCGGAACTACTACGATTGTTGATATGGAGACTGTTCACCATACGGACTATGCTTTTCAGGCCATTGCAAAAAGTGGAATACGTGCTTTGTCCGGTAAGGTGATGATGGATCAAAAAGGAGGAGATGTGCCTGAAGCACTGCAGGAGGATACCGCTTCTTCTTTACAGGAAAGTGTGGATTTGCTTGAAAAATGGAATGGCTATGGCAATGGAAGGATTCAATATGCGTTCTCTCCGCGTTTTGTAATATCCTGCACCGAACCCTTGTTAACCGAGGTACGAGATCTCTCCGCAAGGTATGATGTGAAGGTGCACACCCATGCTTCTGAGAATTTAGGGGAGATTGAGATTGTACAGGCGATGACCGGGATGCGTAACATCGTCTATCTGGACCATCTAGGATTAGCTAATGAGCGCTTAATACTGGCGCATTGTGTATGGCTGGATGTTGAGGAGCGGCGCATATTGCGGGATCGTAGAGTTCATGTAAGTCATTGCCCTGGCTCAAATCTGAAACTAGCGTCTGGAATTGCTGATACACCGGGGATGCTCCATGATCATGTGTCACTAAGTCTGGGTGCTGACGGTGCACCGTGTAATAACAATCTGGATATGTTTAATGAAATGCGGCTCGCAGCAATTATTCAGAAGCCTCAACATGGACCTACGACGATGGATGCCCGCAGTGTATTTCGTATGGCAACTATAGGTGGGGCAAAAGCGGTAGGGATGGAAGATAAGATCGGCAGTATCGAGGTGGGTAAAAAAGCAGACCTAGTGCTCCTGAATCTCTTCAATTTCCATACCTTCCCCTCCTACGACGTTGATCCCATCTCTAGAATTGTATATTCTGCTACCCGGGCAGATGTGGAAACTACGATTATCGACGGGGAGATCGTGATGGAAAGAGGTCTGCTGAAGACTGTAGATAAGGAAGTTGTGTTAAATGAAGCGAACCGTTCTATTAAAAGATTGCTTAAGTATACTTCAATCGTCTGAAGATTGATCAACTCATAGTTAACAGGGATGTTCCAATGCCGGAAGGGCAGCGGGGCATCTCTTTTTTGATGGAAGATAATTCTACCATTTTGATAAAAAAAGTAAGTATTGTTATACTAGAACAACCTGATATTTTACAAATTACTAGAATAGATTTGATATTTCGAACAAATGAACATGTAAGAGGGGATTAAAAGTGAAAAAGCAAGGGCCGGATCGCGCCCATTTTTTTATCGTTGTTATATTGTTATGGTTAAAGCTGTTGCTTCTGAGAGTGTTGTTCTTTGATAGAATTGCTTGGGAATGGATTGCAGCGGATGTAGCGCCAGTCCTTTTTATTATGGGGATTTTAACGGTGATTACGCCATCTAGGGTGAGAACAACCGTCTATTGGATATTTAACGGCTTTTTATCGCTGTTGCTGTTCGCAGCCGCTGTATATTTTAATCACTTTGGTTCTGTTCCAACCTACCTGGCCTTATCTGAAATAAATCAGGTATTTCAAGTGAAGGCAAGTGTAGAATCTACCATAAAGAGTATTGATTACTTATTCTTCGTGGATTTTGTCATCTTCGCTATCTATGGTTTGATTCGCAGATGGAAACAAGGAAAGACCTACCCGCGTGAACGCCTTAGTTCCCGGAAGACAGGATTCGTGCATGTGGTGGTGATTCTGGTATCCATTATTGGAGGCTTTTCTTTATCGGCATATTCTGTCCACTCTGCACGGGGGATTACAAATGAGCTTGTACAGGCGGAAACTGCCGGATTTCTAAATTATGAAGTCGTTGCTGCGATTAAGATTAATGAAGATAACAATCTCATTGGAACGGGTGATATTAAGGATACGATTGCGAAGGTTGACGCCCTGCAATCTTCCTATCCTTATAGTGACAAGCCAGCGAGTACGACTCCTGATTATTTTGGCTCACAAAAGGGTAAAAATGTAATTGTGCTACAATTAGAAGCTTTTCAGAATTTCCCACTACATCAATCCTTGGATGGTCAAGAATTGACGCCAGTCATGAATAAGTTAGCGGATGAGGGCTTTTATTTTCCTCATGTTTACCAGCAAATTGGTCCAGGGAATACATCTGACGCTGAATTCATGAGCAATACGTCTATTTATCCGATTGGTACTTTGGCCATGTCTACCGGATTCGGGGACAGAGAATTGCCAAGCTTACCACGACTGCTAAGAGATAAAGGGTATGAGGCATACACCTTCCATGTGAATAAAGTAGGGTTTTGGAATCGGAATGAGCTATATCCGGCGCTTGGGTTTAATGGTTATTATGACAAAGATTATTTTACGAATGATCATTTTAATGCGTTTGGTGCTTCCGATGAACAGCTGTATATTACGGGTGTCGAGAAATTGACAGAGCTGAAGAAGAAGGGAACTCCCTTCTACGCACAGATGGTGACAGCATCCAGTCATCATCCTTTCAAAATCCCAGATTCCTTTAAGAAAATCACTGTGCCTGATAATTTGAAGGATACGATGCTTGGTGATTATTTGACTGCTATAAACTATACTGATTATGCCATAGGTACTTTAATAGAAGGTTTGAAAGAAAATGGATTGTGGGATAACACTGTTCTGGTCATGTATGGCGACCACTTTGGCCTGCAGCCTCAGGATGTTCCGCCAGAGCAAGTGGAAAGTGCACTTGGTGTTCCATATGATTCCCGGATCAGCCGCTTTAATATTCCACTCATTGTGCGTGTGCCGGGAATGGAGCAAGGGAAGGTAGTAGAGCGTACGGGGGGACAACTAGATATCCTTCCTACGATAGCTAATTTAATGGGTGTTTCACTACAACAAGAAGGTTATACAGCCTTTGGTCATGACCTGCTCAACATTGATCGTAATGTGTTAGGGATGAGATATTATTTGCCTTCCGGCTCCTTCTTTAATGATGACATTCTCTATGTCCCTGGAAAAGGATTTGCAGATGGTGAAGCTGTGTCGCTGGATACGCTCAAGCCGGTAACGGACTTCTCGAAATATCAGAGCGATTATGAGTATGTATTGAAGCTAATGAATTTGTCCGACGAATATGTGAAGCTGTTACCACAGAGATAGGGGGAATCATGAAAAAGTTCTGGAAACCGGAGTATCTCGTAAGCCTTGCCGGCTGCGGTCTCATTATTTATCTGCTATTCGTAGGACCTTTTATTGGGGTTGCTGATAATGGAGATTTCCTGCGTATGATGAATACCATCGGTCTGAACTACTATGATACTGCAGCATCGTATACCGACCAGTTTTTTAATTTTAGCCATTCTCGTTTTGCGTATGAGAATTTGTTTAGGGGCTTCTATCCTTCTTCACAGATTTTGGTTGTGCTTGTACCGAGGTTGATCGGCGGGCTCATCCATGGCAGCTTTTTTGATGTTAGATTGCTCGGTGCAGTTTACGGTCTTCTTTTACTGGTGGCAACCTGGCTGCTGGTGAAGTACAATGCTCGCGGCTCTTATGTTACGGGGCTGCTGCTAAGTGCAGCTTTATTGTTTGTATTCTATGATATTGGGTATTTGGCATACTTCAACTCCTTATTCGGAGAACCGGTATCGATGGTGTTTATGCTGCTGACCTTTGCACTGGGGTTAAGACTCACTAGCCAAGAAAAGCCTACGACTAAAGGGTTAACCTTATTTTTTATTGCGATACTGTTTCTGGTCACCTCCAAAATTCAGAATGCGCCGATTGGGATTGCCTTTGCATTGATCTTCCTGCGGTTTATGACGCTTGATGGTGAGCGAAAATGGAGAAAGCTGGCCTTACGCTTTTCGATTGCGATATTTCTGGTATCCATCGTTATGTACGTGACGGCGCCAAAAGAGCTGAAGCATATTAACCTGTATCAGACTGTGTTTTTTGGGATATTAAATGAATCACCGGATGTGAAGGGAGATTTGCAGGATCTCGGATTGCCGGAGCGGTTGGAGATACTTGCGGGCACGAATTATTTTCAGACCGATACAGTGATCAAACAGGATGATCCTTCGCTGGTACCGGATTTCTACGACCGGGTATCCCATAAGGATGTATTGTTCTTCTACTTAAAACATCCAGGACGGTTAATAGATAATATGGAATATGCTGCTAGTAACAGTATGGCGATTCGTCCTTATTATCTAGGGAACTATGAGAAGAGTGAAAATAAGCCAGCAGGTGCATTATCGTACACTTACAGCGGGTGGAGCGAATTCAAGAACAAGCATATTCCGCATACGCTCGGATTTCTCACTATATTCTATCTGGTGTATTTTGCCGGGGCGGTGTTCCAATATTTCCGTAGTCGGGATGTTCGGGGAAGAGTTGCTGGTGAACTGCTGATGTTATTGGGACTGATAGGGATTTTCTCCTTCCTGGTTCCGATTCTTGGGGACGGAAGGGCTGACATTGGTAAGCATTTATTCTTGTTTAATGTGTGCTTCGATATGATGGTTGTAGTCATGTTCGGATGGGTTGTACACAAGGTAGTGGGAATTGTAAGACGTTAATTTATGGAACAAATCAAACAGCAAGTTTCCGATTATGGAGACTTGCTGTTTTTATTAAAATATAAGAATTTATATGTTCCATGTTGTAAATTATCCTTATACTTCTCGCTTAAATGCTTACCGTCCTTATAGGGACGTCGAAGGTGTTTATGCTTGTTCATCCTCTAATAGCTCACGCAGCATACCCTGGCGGTCATTCATAAATGCTTTGGTCACGGTATAGTGCTCTGTTTCCTCCAAGGCGACAGACCTTATGCCCTCACCTTCTAAAAGAAAAATCTCAGCTTCCGGATAGGACATTAGAATGGGAGAATGGGTCGCGATAATAAACTGTGAATCTTGTTGCACTAGCTCATGCATACGCACCAGCAGAGACATTTGCCGTAGAGGAGATAGAGCGGCTTCAGGTTCATCGAGAATATAAAGACCACGCCCTCCAAAACGATGAACGAACGCTGCGAAAAAAGACTCTCCGTGAGACTGCTCGTGCAGGGATTTACCACCGTAGGAGTTCTTGATCGGTGGGCTGAAACCCGGTTGTTCATCTAATTCATCAATGTAAGAAGCCACATTATAATAGCTCTCCGCGCGTAGAAAAAAGCCGTCCTTTGGACGTCTAACCCCTCTAGCAATTCTAAAATACTCATAGAGACTCGAATGTGAGGAACGAGTGTTAAAAGAGAAGTTAAGTGTTCCACCTTCAGGGTTAAAGCCCCACGCAGCTGCAATTCCCTCTAACAAGGTAGATTTCCCTGTGCCATTCTCCCCGACAAGAAAGGTTACTGGCTTTTGAAAAATAAGCCGATCCAGTGTTCTTACGGCTGGCAGATGAAATGGATAGGCTTGGAATGATGGAACCTGATCACGAAGCAGTTCTGCATGGCGCAAGTACAACGTGGTGTTATTCATAGTGCCCCCCTTGTGAATGCCATAAATAATCATTTCCGCTCAGATATGACGAGAAGTAAGTCTCAAGCTAGACCTTTATAGTGTGTGTTCTAAAAGTACGGTTTTCAGCACCGAGAAGATTGAAAGAAGGTAGAAACTGAGGAGCGGAGCGTAGTGGAAGCTACGTGAGCACCGGAAGTTTCGCCGGAATTCAATCTTCGATGTCGAGTAAGCTTCTTGGGCTACTTCGTGATCAAAAGCGGACTTTTTTAACAACCTCTTATAGTATACCAGCATCCTGTGAGTGGATGAAATCATCTAAGGTTCGGGCAAGCCGGGCAAAAGACAGGGGACATCTGCCAATTTAGTTCTAGTAAAGACAGATGTCCATGAGGCGAGTGCTGACTCCGCATATAGTTATACTGTCTTGAGAATACGACGGGGCAGGGTGAAGGCCGTGAAAGCGAGAAAGAGAAAAAAACACAAGCATCCGCGAGAATATCGCGACGGTTATCACGAAGGATATCGTCTTGGCATGTGTGAGGCTGTGCAGCGTCTGAATACTCCAGGGGTCGAAGCTTGCCGACCATTTAAGTTAATGTATGTTCCTCAAGGATTTCAGGCGATCGACACTGGCGTAACGGAGGCACTGCAGCAGCTTGTAAGTGAGCTTGTAATAAGTACTCCTGAAACGATGCTGGAAACCGCGGCACGGGAAATGCCTGGGGCAGTGCTAGTGATGAATGGGCTTCATGTATTCCCGGAAAATCATTTAGAACAGATTTCGGAGATAAGAAAGCTAGGCATCCCAACCGCCATTTGGTTTGTAGATGATCCTTATTTTACAGAGGACACTTCGGTCATTTGCAAGCATTATGATCACGTATTTACACATGAGCTGGGTTGCGTAGAGTTTTATCAATCCCTTGGGGTGTCATCGGTTCATTATTTGCCACTATGTGTCAATCCAAAGATGTTCTACCCACGGCGTACCGGCCCGCAATATCAGTATGACATTGTATTTATTGGTAATGCATTTCGTAATCGGACAGAGCTGTTTGACGAACTGGCACCTTATCTTAAGGGAAAAAAAGTGCTTATCGCTGGGGGGTTCTGGGAACGACTCGCAACCTATGATCAACTTACACCTTTTATCAGCAATGGCTTTATCCCGCCTGAGGAGACAGCCAACTACTACAGTGGCGCAAAAATAGTCATTAATATTCACCGCCCGTGGGAAGAGGGTCAGGATAACCGAAATAGCTACCGACTTCCTTCACGCTCCATTAATCCGCGCACCTATGAGATCAGCGCCTGCGGTACTATGCAGCTTACGGATGTTCGTGAGGATTTGGGAAATTATTATCGGCCTGGTTATGATCTGGATACTTTTGGCTCGGCTAAGGAACTGCAGCAGAAGATTGAGTACTATTTGAAGCATGAAAAAGAGCGGCGGATCTATGCTTTACGGGGATTACGGACTACCATGCGAAACCATACATTCACTGCGCGTTTGCCTCATTTGCTGAATGTAATTGCTTCACGTGTATGAAATCTATAACGGGATAAAGGAGCGAGGATTATGAACAATAATGAATTTATTATGCCTACCCCCCCATTACCTCTTACACCTCCGGAGGAAGAAAAGCTGCGTGGTCGTCTGAGTGGTTTTAAGGGGGGGTATGATGAGGGCTATTTACGGGGGCGCCTTGCGATCCTGAATGGTCGATCTGAAGAAGTATTTCCTGTGCGGAATATTCATGTCATGTATGTCGCTTCTGGCAAAGGCTACCCTTACTCTCCTTTAGATGATGCGGTTCTTTGCGCACTACAAAAATTAACAGCTCAAGTCACAATTACGGATGTGCGTCAAAATCTAGTAGAGCTGGCTGCAGCGCAAAGACCGGATCTGGTATTGGTGCTAGACGGTATGGATTTACCTCTTGAGCAGATCGATGCTCTACGCACTAGTGGCATTCGGACAGCTATTTGGCTTACTGATGATCCTTATTACACTGACTTTACGGTCAAGATTGTGGCTCACTACGATTTTGTATTCACACTTGAACGTAATTGTATTGATTTCTATCGGGGACTTGGTTGCCCTGAGGTCCATTATCTTCCTTTTGCTGCTCACCTGGAGCATTACCGTCCTACTACAACACGTTCGTCAGTGAATCGGGAAGTTAGCTTTATTGGCTCCGCCTATTGGAACCGGGTGAACTTCTTCCGTGAGATTCTTCCTGATTTAATGAACTATAACACAGTGATAAACGGAATCTGGTGGGATCGTCTGCCTGAGGCTCCGCTCTACGGTGACCGTATTGAAATTGGCAAATGGATGTCCCCACAAGAGACGTCAGTAGCTTACAGCGGCTCCAAAATCGTCATTAACCTCCACCGCTCGCACATTGATGAAGTGGTTAATAACAATACGCTTTCGATTCCTGCCGTTTCTCCTAATCCACGTACCTTTGAAATTGCAGCAACGGGCACGTTGCAATTAGTAGATGCTAGAGATGATATGGGATCTTTCTACAAACCGGATGAAGAAATTGTGACCTTTGCGAGTCCTCAGGAAATGATGGATAAGATCCGTTATTACTTAACCCATGAGGAGGAACGCCGGGCAATCGCGCTGCGTGCTTTTGAACGGACGCTCAAGGATCACACTTACGCAAAACGTATTCACCAGATGCTAACAGTAATCTACGGCTAGACTTTGGCCCAAACTGGATATGGAAATGTGCGCTTAGCAGGGGACAGGTGTCGTGCCGGCATCTGTTTTTCCTCGATATACTGTAGAACCGGACCTCAGCGTATGCCTGTAACCTGATGAAAAGAAGCTGATGGAGCGGCTTGGATAGCTGAACGGAGGCAAAGGTGGGTTATGGGCTGAGAGGGCGAGGCTCAGGCTAAGCGAATGCTTCCGAAGCGAGTTTTACTACGGAGTAAGAAACTGAGCAACGCTTCGTAAAACAAAGCGGATGCTTCCGAAGCGAGTTTTACTACGGAGTAAGAAACTTGAGCAACGCTTCGTAAAACTTTTAGGGAGGTGAATGGCTGCTCCAGGCCCTCGTTAGGGAGCGCCGAAACGCCATGGCTGATAAAGCTACAATCGTCCTCTTTTCACATGTATCTAATACACGCAGTATTACCGGAGCGGAGAAGCTGTTGTTGTTTTTCGCTCAGGAGCTTTCTCCGTACTTTAATTGTATTCTCGTTGCACCACAGGACGGCAAGCTGACTGCTCAGGCTCGAAGCTTCGGAATAAGTGTACAGTTGCTCTCGATTCCTCTTTTATATGGAATGTACACTCCTTATGCAGGGCTCGAGGCAGATGCTCGTAAATTCCAGGAAAGCAGGGAGTACCACGAGTTAACAGACTGGCTGACCTCTCTGCGCCCGGCGTTTATTATTACAAGTACCTGTGTCCATGCTTTGCCAGCAATGGCTGCCAAGTCACTGGGCATTCCGGTGGTATGGAAAATATCAGAGACGATAACAGACAATGAATATACACCCATTAGTGTAGAACTGATTCATCGGAATAGTGATGAGATTCTGGCTATTTCACAAACGGCAGCAGCTTGCTTTCCAGAGGAAGTAAGAGCGGAGAAAGTGATTCAGCTTCCCCCTTCTTGGAATGACAAAGAGATGATGATTGAGGCTTGGAGCAAGCTTCGGGGCGAACGACGGCGAGAGCTAAAGATTAAACCGCAGGAGCAGCTGGTCGGTTATATTTCTTCCTTTATTAATAAGGAAAAAGGATTGGAACATTTTGTGAAAATGGCTGTGCTTGTGTACGCGGTCCATCCTAGTGCGAAATTTGTTGTCATAGGTTCAGCTGGTGACAAAAGCTACTATGATCG
>Ga0153923_100046_pt1 | contig 69789 bp, 65 predicted proteins | sample TSNJ007MetaG_FD_104682 | JGI IMG/M metagenome (GOLD analysis project Ga0153923, IMG submission 104682) | Attine ant fungus gardens microbial communities from New Jersey, USA - TSNJ007 MetaG | ecosystem: Host-associated > Fungi > Mycelium > Unclassified | place: USA: New Jersey, Brendon T. Byrne...
AGATTCCTTGACAACAGCTAAATCTAGCAATAATTATATCCCTAAAACCCCACTTACTATTGAATGTAATGTAGAAAAAACACTTGAGGTATTGGGCGGAAAATGGGCTTTTCTCGTACTAAGGGAGTTATTCGACGGTACCCAACGCTTTGGAGCGCTTCAGCGAAAAATCACTAATGTCAGCCCTCGTGCTTTGACTAGTACTCTACGCCATTTAGAGGAACACGGTGTACTAGAACGCCATGTGTTTCCTACCGTCCCGGTAACAGTGGAATATTCTTTAACTCCAAAAGGTGAGGATTTGCATCAAATTTTGAAGGAAATGAAGCTGTGGTCGGCCAAATGGACGTAGCATAAATGGTAGGTTGTGATATGATCAAAATAGCCCCGGGATCATCGTTCCCGGGGCTTCTTTTTTACTATACGATCTAGTATTTATCAACAACCGCGCCGAATACTGCCGTATTTACATACGGTTTTCCTCTAAGGCTTTGCAGCTCCTTAGCAGTTCCTGTAACAACAACTCCCAATAGCTGTACGTCACTGGCATCCGGTGCCGCTTTATCCTTTTTCAAATAGTTCGAGATTCGCTCAAATTCTCCGTAATACTTGCCCTCTTTCTGAAGCCCATATGCTAGTGATTGTAAAAAATCCTCTGGTTTCGGTTTAAATAAGCCTTCCCAATTGACACCGTAACCGTATACTTGTCTCGCTGATTCCGGTAATGCATATTTATTCGGGCTGCTATCATTCGTAATAAACTCAAGCTTCTTTTTATTGTCATACGTATCTACCCAATACCACTTCTGTGTCAGCTCTGTTGGCAGCATCTTCTCTACTTCTGCTTGTGTATAGCTTTTATCAAACGAAACTGCCATTTCTACCAGCTTACCAGGTTCCATTTGTTCAAGTGCAGGTAGGTCATTCAACACCTTACCGTTATAATTCACCCCAGGTACATAGAACATCATTTCCCGCTGTCCATTTTGACTGTTATATCCTCGGTAATATTCATAATTTTGGCTAGTCATTATTGGATCAGGAACATTAATATTAGAGTATCCCCTGTAAAGTAGAGAAAAACGGCTGCTCATACTGAATTCCAGCTTTTTAGTATCCCACACGACAGGTACACCCTCAACAACCTTGTACGTACTCAGTTCAACTTTGCCCGATAAAAATCCTAAATCCAGCTCAGTTCTCAGCTCATGAAGATTAGGACTGCTAATTTCCATCATAATCCTCTCCTCATCCAGCCCACGCATCGCTAACCAGCTGGTCAGTTGAGAGATACCCAGCATGCCACCGAACAATACTATAATGGTCACGATCAGAGAAATGACCGTATTACGGATCATTGTTTTTCGTTTTGCTTTCTTAATTATTTTCGAAAGGTTTTGATCATCCTTTTGTTCCCATGGAGCCGTCATTCCGCTTCACCTCTGTATTTTTTTTGAAATTGCTTGCGGGCACGAAACAATGCCGATTTGACCGTATCCGTTGTGATCCCAAGGAGCTCAGCTATCTCCTGATAGGACAGCTCCAGCTCGTACTTCATAATAATGAGCTGTTTGTGGAGAGGAAGAAGCCCATCTAGTACACGTTCGATGTCCACTCGTTTCTCTTTTAACAGCACATGATCCTCCGGCAGTTCCATATCAGGCACATCTACATAATCAATAGGAATGACTATCCGCTTGCTGCGGCGGCACAGATCGTAGTAGCGATTGATCGCTACTTTATATAGCCATGCACTGAATTTGTTCTCATCAATAGAATCGATATACAAAAGTGCCTTATATACCGTATCTTGTACGATATCCTCCGCGTCGGCTGCAGGTGCCCCGAGACGAATCAAGTATTTTTGGATTTCTAACATTTTCGGTTGAAGTATCTGATGTAGCTGCCCGGGCTTCATCCTGCACCTCCCTTCGTATGTATAACGGTTAAGTTCTCGAAATGTTAGCTGATAGTAGAAAAAACTTATAAAAGAAAAGTTTCGCAAAAAAATCCCCTTACCGCTAACAGTATATAGATACCGTATAGCGTAAAGGGGTGCTTTTTAAAAAATATTATTTATTCATTTATAGAAGATTCATTGATACTAGTAACATACGCCTTTTGAAATACCAAGTCCGTATCAAATTTTAGGCCAGATATGCAGCTACATAATCTTTAAACTCTGTTGAAGGAACCATTCCCAGCTCCGTACGATAAGCAATCTCGAATTTCTCATAGAGCCGTGCGATCTTATCCTTATTTCCGAGCCTAGCATATATATCAATCATTTGCTGGTTCATCTCTTCATGAAGAGGATATAAACCCAAGAACTTTTCTAATCGTTGCTCCGCTTTATGCCAATCCTGAGTAGCACAATCTCTTTCCACTAGCAATCGAGTCCAGATTGTAAAATACTTGCAATAAGCTTCCTCCAGCGAAATCTTCCATAGATAAGGTTTCCCATCCAGCAGGGGCCCCTGATATAAGAAACAAAGCCGCTCCATTTGAGTAGTGTTTTGTTTCCCTTCAGCCATTTCTATATGAAACCTTTGATAATCAAGAGCATCATAACTTTCATTTCCGGTCTCCAGCATATAGCCATCATTCATTTTACGGATTTCCATGCCGATGCCCTTTTCTTTTAGCATTTTTTTCAAGAGGTAAATCGTATTATACAGGTTGGATGCCCCTCTCTCATCCTGCATATCTGGCCATAACAAATCAATTATTCTCCATTTACTGATATAACGACCTGCATTGCATAGAAAATACGCGAATAATTCCTCTGCTCTGCGCGTTCGAAAATGAATGGGCTTGCCTTCTGAATCACAAACTTCAAATCCGCCAAAACAGCGGATCATAGGCCCTGTTTTCTTTGGCTCTAGGATCACCGCAGGTCTCATTCGTTTAATAAGTCGTTCAGTGACCCTGTTGATCGCTTCGGGTGTTATTGGCTTAAGTATATAATCTAGTGCACTAACCTCGAATGCTTCCAGTGCATAATTCTTGTAGGCCGTTGTAAATACAATTTCCGGTTGATGCATCAGCTTCTGAATTCTGCTTGCCAGCTCAATACCATTCATCTTAGGCATTTCAACATCTATAAACACGACATCCGGTTGTAAATCAGGTATGCATTCCAGTGCCTCTAATGGATTTGAGAAGGCCCCGCTAATGGTATAATCTGGATTACGATCGATCAGTACCTTCATCAAATTCAAAATTGGCTTCTCATCTTCAACAATCACTACACGAATCATCGTGTTTCTCCCTCCATGCCCCCAAGGCTTGCTGGTAAATACATTGTTACTTTGGTCCCAAACCCAAGGTCGGAATGAATGGTTAGGGTAGCTCCGGGTATAGCGCCTAGACGCTTTCGAATGTTATGGATTCCAATACTGCCATCCAGCTGCTCGTCTCCAGTTAATTGATATAGCAAGTCATCTGGCATACCCACACCATCATCTTCGATGATAACTTTCATATAGTTACTACCTGCTTGAACCGTGAGCGAAACTCTGCCCTGACCCTCTTTTTCAAACAATCCATGTCTGATCGCATTTTCAACAAATGGCTGAATACATAAGGAAGGGATTTCAACAGAACGCAGACCCTCATCCATAAAAAAAATAAAATCAAACCGTTCTCCAAAACGCGCTTTTTCGATCTCCACGTAGGCTTGAATCAGCTCTAACTCCCGGTGCAAAGGAACAACTAAAGTGGAACGGTCCATATCGAGAATATAACGGATGTATTGACTTAACATGGATAACAAATAGGCGGCTTTCTCTCCATCTGTATAACAGAAAGAGATCACACTGCTCAGTGCGTTATACAGAAAATGCGGTTTGATTTGCGCTTGATGAAAGGCATACTCATTTCGTATCGCTTCTTGTATCGATGTCTTCATTGCAATCAGCGTTTGAATTCTCGCAATCAGCGTTTCTCCATCAAATGGCTTAGTTATATAATCATTCGCCCCAGCCCTGAAGCCAAGCGCAATATCTGTTGGCGCGTCTTTTACTGTAGCAAACAAAATAGGTAAATCCAGAATGGAGTAACGCACCCGCAACGTTCGGCACAACTCAATTCCTGAAATCCCCGGCATCATGACATCTAATATAACTAGGTCCATATTAGGGTACTGCTCCATTTTGTCCATTGCTTCATTCGCTGAAAACGCCGTAATTACATTGTAATGATGCCGTCTTAAAATATTCAACAGAATATGAATGTTAGAGGCCTCATCATCCACAATTAGGATCGTATATCCACTCTGATCCACTATATCAAGCGAGGTCTGCTCAAAATGCGCGTGCTGCCCCACCCCTGTAGCTGCTACTTCGCGGTAGCCTGGGATCCGCTCGATTTTGGGCAAGGTGAAAATCATTCGAGTGCCTTGACCAACCTCAGACCAATCCACCCGAATCTCACCGCCCATCCGCTCAATTAGCTTTCTGCTAATATACAGACCCACACCCATTCCTGTGTAACCATCTTGCGGAAGTGGTTTATCGACTTGTTCAAAATATTCAAATATGGCGGTATGCATATCAGGGGATATCCCAGTTCCTGAATCTTCCACCGTAACAGATACTGTATTCCCCTCTACATAAGATTTTATGGTAATAAATCCTTTATCTGTATGTTTGATCGCATTATGAACTAAATTGTACATGACTTGTCTTAATCGACTATCATCCGCAAGCACCCACACATCGGGTTCCACCTGATTATCTAATCGCACAGATTTCCCTGCGAGCTCAAACTGCAACACATCAAATACAATTTGTGAAGCCACCCTTAGATCAACCACTGTCTGCTGTAGTCGTAATTCTCCATGCTTCAAAAGACTAACATCAATCAAATCCTGAATGAGCATAGACAGTTTTGTAGAAGTGTCCTTAATTAACCAAAGATTCTGTTTCTGTAATGGATACAGATTATCTTCGCCATCTTCTAATAAAAAGGATGTCATATTCATAATGCCATGCAGCGGAGTTTTGATCTCATGAGAAGTGTTCATCAGAAATTCATCTTTAAGCTGGTTCGAGATTAGCAACTGACGGGACAGCATTTCCGTCTTATCATAAGTATTTGAGAATCGTACAGCTAACATAATATTGAAGAAAACAATAAAACCAATGACTCCGCATTTACCCACCAAATCGGTCTGCAGAACATTTTCAGAGTAAAGACTTACATCAAAGAAAAATATCAGGAGCGAAATCGCACCGCCAATGAACAAAAACAGTTCTTTTCGATCCGTCGTCTGGCTCTGGCTGCGAACATATAAATAGATCATTCTGACTATGATTACCACCATAACGATTCCAAGATAGGTTACAAATAGATACTTCATACGAATGTGTACACCATACGGGAGCACCAAAACCGATACAAGATATAGGACAAATGGAGACAACACAATCTTCATCCTCTTACTTGACATCAACCGGGACTCGACCGAGCAGTAAAACATAATAATGATAATCGAACCGACAAACTGGCTTATTTCCAATAGCTTGTAAGTTGATTCAAAAGGGAAATGGGGTAATAACTGTTGAAATATCTTCTCTCCATATAGAGAATTGTTCAAAGAAAGAATAAGCAAATATAAACCGCTGAGCAAATAGGCCTTTTCTCTACGCCCAACGAAATAGAAGCTGAGATGATATGCTCCAAACATCCCCAGGATCAATATAATTCCAATGTCAGTACCCGTCTGAATACTGTTCAGTTTTGTAATATCCGTGTGCACGCCCAGTGGGATTGAATTCACGATCCCCCCAGTAATAAAGTTGAAGTTAGACACTTGAATTACAATTTCTATCTCTTGGGTATTAGACTGAAAAAATACCGTATACGGAGTATTCCCTGGCTTAAATGACTCACTTTCTGTTGAAGGAACCCCGTCCTCTCCTTCCTGCTTCCCATTGATAAACAACTTTTGAGACATACGGATACTTCTTATTTTCAAACCAAGAATCTCATCCGAATCTTTGACCAACACTTTAAGTCGATAGGTGCCAGCCCCTTTACGGTCCATTCCATCTTCTATGATCTTGCCTTTCCATGTGCCTGGGACAGATAGATATGTAGTATTCTTATCTATACTTTGCTGAATCTCAGATGGACTCAGTAATTTATTTTCATAAAACTCCCATTCTCCGTCTAGATCAACTAATCCCTGTTTCTCAAAGTCCCATCTCGACAAATCCAGTACGCCCTGCTTGGCCACCGGGGTATCTTGGTCCTGAATCGTTGGGGAAATAATACTTACTAATAGGGAAAAGGCAAGGATAAAAAACAACCCCATCCCAACTATTCCACGATATTTCATCGTCCTCAACCTTCAGGCTCCTCTCACAAGCGAGTAATTCTACCATTCTACCCCGCTGCTCTCACAAAAATCTCTCAAAGCCCCGCCTGTAAGTCACTTCCAGACACTGTTTACCTATCCACCCCAAGCATCTCCAGCCCAAGCCGTACACGAATATCTTCTGCATTCTCAGTTAAATAAAGAGCGTAAGCTTTTATAATCGGCGTGTCTAACTCACATTGAAGTTGAAATAGCTTCTGTTGATCGAGATAAGGTTGTGCTATAGATCGTGGTAGAAATCCAAAGCCTGCCCCTAGTAGCAGCATGTCCAGCATAATCATCGAGTGATCGGTCTGAAGTGTCGGCACATAGCCCGCTCCAACGATACTAGTAAACCATTCCGGAAACGGACCTCCCCACTCTAAATGACAATACTCCCGCTGAAAAAAATCCTCCCTGCTTACAGGTGTTTCTCTTAATTGTGTGGAGACCAGAATAATCTCATCTTCAAACAGGAGATGTCTGGTCACCTTAGGATGTTCCGGCGGGTCATATTTAATCGCAACCTGGACTATTCCATCCAGCAAAAGATCACGTATCATATAGCTAGAATCAATATAACTTAGGAATTTGATAGCTACCTTGGGATGATCACGTCTAAATGAAAGAATATGCTGCAGGTAATAATAATGCCATACGGACCCGGGTCCACTCAAAATGATATAGTTCTCCAGTTCTTCGGATAGAGTCACCTTACTCTCTTCAAACAAACGAAGCATCCGCTCAGCATATGGAACAAAAGATATCCCTGCCTGCGTTAAGCTAACATTCCGGTTATCACGTGTAAGGAGCACCTTGCCCACGGAGTTTTCTAAAGCTTTTATTCTTGCGGTAACGGCGGACTGGGAGATATGTAGATGTTCTGAGGCCTTGGTGAAATTTCGAATTCTGCATACCGCCAAAAAAGCTTCTATTTGAGATAAGTCCATGGATAACACCCTCTATGATTCAAAATATTAATGATTATGATCTATAAAATTCGTTATACAAATTATATGTATTCAGTTATGATTTCGCTATATTTTTAAATTTATAAGTGCTGGAGGAATTTATATGGTTAGCAATGTCAGAATCGAACAATTATTTACGATTAAGGAATCTATTAATGAGCTTTCAAAGCTTCTAATACAGGTGGTGGAGGATGGAGCCTCTATTGGTTTTTTACCACCCTTAGATCCGTCAGACTCTACATCATATTGGCACAATGTTTTGGCGCCCGATGTGATCCTTTTTGTCGCAACAATGAATGATATTATCGTGGGAAGTGTACAACTACATTTATGTACAAAAGCAAACGGAACGCATCGAGCCGAAATCGCAAAGCTAATGACACACCCTAATTATCGTCGTAATGGTATTGCTCGTTCTCTTATGGAAAAGGCTGAAGAAAGAGCTAAGCAGGAAGACCGGTCTTTAATAGTGCTTGATACAAGAGAAGGTGACCCTTCCAACCTCCTCTATACTTCAATGGGCTACATACAAGCTGGACGTATTCCGAGCTATGCGATATCAGCAAATGGTGAATTACATGCGACGATTTTTTATTATAAGGTTATTGGCTAGACATTTTGAACTTAAAAACATTCTAAAAGGAAGAGTGGCGAAGGGGAATCTTGAAACTGTAGGAGCGATAGCGCCCGCCTTTGCCTCCGGATTTCAACCGTGAAACACGGTATATAATCAAGAAATCCGGGGACAACAGCGGCCGGAAGTCCAAGCATTCACCGCAGTCACACAATTACCTTAATAGAAAAATCTTAAGTTCAACTAATATAGACATTTATAAAACACCAAGTTATAGTATTAACAGCACTTTTAATAACCATTTTCAAAAGTCTAGAGGTGATTAAAATAAACCAAATCGCAAACAATTCTATTCGTGTTAAAAAGATAAATCAGGAGCTTATCAAGCAAGCCTTGAAATCGATGAAAGAAGGAACCAAATCAACGATTGCAACCGCCACCGGGTTAAGTATTGCCACTTGCGGAAATATTCTGAATGAGCTTATGGAGACAGGTGAAGTCATTGAGACGGAGCTGGAGGCTTCGAATGGAGGCCGGCCGGCCCGAAGATTCATCTATAATGCCGATTTCTCCTACATCGCATGCATCTATGCCAAAATTGAAGATGGCCAACAATCCTTAACCTATGCAGTAACAAATTCCGTTGGCGAACGTGTAGATGATGGATATATCAAGGCTGAGAGTATTGACGCTACAACCATTGATCATTTAGTAGGCACACTAATTCAAGCCTATAACAACATCAAAGCCGTTGGCATTGGAATCCCGGGACTGGTTCACCGAGGCGTCATCAATATTTGTGATATCAACACTTTAATTCACGCTCCCTTAGAGTCACTCCTCAGAGAGAAATACGAGGTTGAAGTCACAGTTGAAAATGACATGAATCTAACCGTTTACGGATTCTATAAACAGCAGGATTACGAAGAGGATAAGACCATCGTCGTGTTGACCTTTATCAAAGGTGCCTTTCCAGGTGCAGGGATGATGATCGACGGGCATATCCACAAAGGCAATACTAGATTCGCGGGCGAAGTCTCATTTTTACCGTTTGGAATCTCGCGTGACGAGCAATTCATTCGTTTGGGGCAGACAGAAACGTTTATCCCATTGGCAGCTCATACCATCGCTTCATTGACGGCAGTTATTAACCCTGAGACGATTGCGCTCACAGGTGAACAAGTTAGACAAGAGGATGTGCCACATATCTATCAAAGTTGTCTGGCGTTCATTCCAGAAGAGCATATGCCTCATCTAATTGTGCTGGATCACCCTGATGATTATTACATGAACGGATTAATTGCGATCACGCTGGAAAGCTTGACCTATTCGTTGCAGCTGGTTGAGAAGCGGCGGTAAGTATTTTTTATGACCCTAACATTTGCATCATGGATTGGATCTAAAACCAACAAGAACTTCAGGAGGAATTACGAATGGCAACAAACAAAGAGAATATGATTGCAGGAAAGCTTTACATGGCTGGTGGAGAAGAATTAGCTAGAGATAGTAAAAGATCCAGAATGCTCACTCGTTTATTTAACAATACGACGGAAGAACAAGGCGAATATAGAGTAGAATTACTTAAGCAATTATTCGAGTCTACGGGTGAATCGTTGCATATTGAGCCACCTTTCCGCTGCGATTATGGCAGCAATATTACTGTCGGAAATAACTTTTACGCCAATTTCGACTGCATTATCCTGGACGTAGCAAAAGTAACGATAGGTGAGAATGTCCTCTTTGGACCTAGAGTAAGCGTATATACCGCTGGCCACCCTATAGATGCGGACGTTCGTATTAGTCTGCTCGAATTCGGTACACCGATTACCATTGGAAACAATGTCTGGGTTGGCGGAAATGCCGTTATCAATCCCGGGGTAAATATCGGCAACAATGTAATCATCGGCGCAGGCTCTGTCGTGACTAAAGATATACCTGACAATGTAATCGCAGTGGGGAATCCTTGCAGAGTGCTAAGAGAAATTACAGAGGACGATAAACAACACTGGGAGAAGCTTAAAGAAGAGTACTACAGAGACATCGAGCAATAAAGATACCCGATTCTGGAGGTTCTCACGTTGAAAAAGCGTTTTGGCGGATTTAATAAGGTTTATGCCATGCAATTGGCTACGATCTTTTTGGGGTTTATTGTGTTTGGGATATCGGAAAATATTAAAGGGCCAGCCATTCCAAGAATTCAGTTTGACTTCAGTCTGGACGAAAAGCAGCTGGGTACCCTTCTATCCCTAAACGCACTAGGTTATTTGATCGCCTGTTCCTTCACAGCTGTATTGGTTCGTAAGTGGGGGATCAAGGCTGTCAGTATTATCGCTTTCGCATCCATGATATTCTCTGGCGTTCTAATTTACATCTCCCATAGCTATCCCCTCTTCTCGGCTTCATACTTCCTGATGTATATTGGAAACGGAATGCTTGAGATTGGACTTGCCATTCTGGGAGCACGTATCTTCGTTAAAAATACCGGGACGATGATGAACTTATCCCATTTCTTTTACGGGTTTAGTTCCACGTTAGCTCCACTAATGGCAACAGGGCTGATGACAGTAAGTATATTCGGTCATACTCTGGATTGGCGCGGAATGTATCTAATAATGCTTAGCTTATCTTTACTGCCTATACTATTTGCCTTACGGAGTACTTTTCCAGGTGACGATCTTCCACATGAGGACCGTATTCCCTTAAAAACGCTTGTCCGTGACCCTGCTTTATGGCTAATGGTTCTTATCCTTTCCTTCGGAGTAGTGTCGGAGCTTGCTGTAGGCGGATGGCTCGTAAATTTCCTTGAAAAAGCATACCTGTGGGATACGGTTACTGCATCTGGGATGCTGTCTACCTTCTTTCTCTGCTTCTCGTTAGCAAGACTCCTGCTCGGACCCGTTACTGATAAGATTGGATTTAACCTATCGCTTATCATCTTTTCAGCCTTCTCTGCCCTGTGTACGTTTGCCGCAATTTTGGGTGGAGAAAAGCTCGCATTTCTATTTGCCGCTGCAGGAATCGGGATTGCGATGATTTATCCTACGGTTATGGCTTTTATCGCCAAAAGATATCCACATGGTAGCGACACCGCCATCACATTTACAGTCACGTTAATGGGAGTAGGTAGCGTAATTGGCAACTATGCTATAGGTGCTGTGATCGAAGGCGTGAAGCGGCTTTACGGTGCAGAGACGCAAATAGGTTTATTACGCGGACTTCAAGCCGGTTATGGTTTTATCGGATTATGTGCAGCGATATGCGCGATATCCGGTTGTATTCTATATCGTTATTTACATCGCCGCCAAGAACTTATCTAACCTCATCTATAATACTTAACAAACCTGTCGATTTAATCGGCAGGTTTTTTGGATTTCAATTATAGCTTCCCTGTATGTGCTGCACCGAACGGCGAGCTAAGATCATCAGTTGATGGACTAAGCGATCTGCAGCCCACTCATCAGCTCCAGTATTTTTCTAACAATTTGCTCCTCTTCGTTGCTCACCTTTTCCGTTGCCAATTCACCAAGCTCTGTGTGTTCTCCAACACAAACTGAATGAGCGGAATGTCTAAACATTTCTATGTCGTTAGCATCGTTACCAAAAGCGATAAATTGCTGCATTTCTACGCCTAATTGTTGTAATCCTGTCCATTTATTTATGCCTTTAAGGCTAATATCTATAATGTCCTCTTGACCATGTCTATAAATCACAACAGGTAGTTTATGTAGCTGATCTAATAACTGTTCCCCGTTTAGGCTTCTCAAAATAACTACTTTCACAAGCTCATCCAGCTCAGATGGACTTACATTTTTGGCGCGTTGTTCTGGATCTACATTTCTCCGAATGGGATGATCATCAGAACTCGAATATGAATAATCCCAGTGACTGTCAATCAAATAAGCTGCATTAAACTCTTCTATTAATTTCAAGAGGATGTCCGAAGTTTGCGCGTCAAAATGTATCGTCGAAATAACCTCCCCACCTTTTGCAATAAACGCACCATTCCCGCCAACCATAGAAAAATGATGCATATGTGCAGGCAACACAGGCAACAAATCACGAATAGGCCGGGCTGACGCAAAAATAACCTCATGACCTTTTTCAATTAAAGTATCCAAGGCTTGTACGATTCGTTCACTCAAAGGTTTGCCGCTAAAACATATGGTTCCATCTAAATCAAAAATAAATTTCATCGTCTATATCCTCCCCTTTTTCTCTATAATAACGAGTTCGTATATAATAGAAAGGACCGATGTCCAAAAAGGAGTACGCAATGAAAACTATTCAGGATCCAAATCTTATAGCACATTACATTACCCAATTTAATCTAAATCAAGTATTCACGACATCAAAACATGCTTTAATTCAGTTACGTGTCTATGAGCAGAATGAAATCATTTTGCATGAGGGCGATGAGCTGGACGGAATTTATTTTCAAGTGGAGGGGCGTACTAAGGTCTCTTCTAGTGTGGGAACGGGAAAATCCTTGTTATTACGGTTCTGCTCACCCTTGTCATTATTCGGGGACATTGAATACGTGCAGGAGGTTGTGGTCCAATCACAAGTGGAAGCCGTACTGCAAACCAACCTCTTATTTATCCCGAAACAAAAGGTTGAGTCTGACCTAATGGATAACCATAGCTTTAAAGACTTATTACTGAAACATCTCTCCTACAAGCTTCTAACCTGCACATCGGCATCCCGAACGAACTTGCTGGGCTCTGTAGAGGAACGGTTTGCAAGTTATTTATTAACCATTCAACTCCAACGTGAGTTTGGAAAAGAAATTCAGACGCCATATATCCCAGATATAGCCTCTTTGATCGGGACTACCCCCCGCCATTTAAACCGTGTCATTCAGCGGCTCACCGACATGGAGATCTTATATAAAGTTAAGCAAGAAATTGTAGTACTCGACTGGGATCGTTTGGATGAAATGTCTAACGGAATAAGATTTGAATAACCTAAAAGCCCATCATTTAATTCGGATAAAATGATCGATGTCATCATAACGGATATCGATCTTTTCTCCGTTTCTTTTGACAAGATTTATATACAGAGGAGCTGTATCAACACTTCCGCCACCAACTAATACATGGTAGTCATCATTGATTTCATATTTGCGGATGTACAAACCTGAACCGACGTCTTCAAAGGGATAACCTTCAAAATCCTTCCACGACAACGCCTCGCCTTGCTGAGCTAGATCCCGTACTTCATCCATGGACAATATCGCAGCTTTTTTAGCATTACAGGCTGAAAGTATAATCGTCAAAGCAAACAATAACAGCATTATCAAGTTACGCTTACTTCTCATTCATAAACCTCCCAACTTTATATTTTGTTATTTATAGGAAAATATAAGGTAATAATAACATAGCTTAGACTAGATGTTAAAAAGGAGTAAAGTCCTTTTAGGGTTGCTTTACTCCTTTTGAAATCTTTAATTGGGAGGGATATTGGATGGGTCCGCAAGCTACGACACCGGAAAATGAATATAAAAAAACAGGTCAGTCATGGTGGTATCTGACCATAATCGACCTGTTCTATGTAAGGCTCTAGCGTTAATTAGGTTACGCTTTTCAAGAATTTTCGTACGTACAAAGGAAATCAAGAGATTCTTGTTGCGGCATTACATGGGTTATACGTATTAAGGTTGAATAATGGATTCATTCGGCACTGAATAGGGCTAATCATCAATCACGTGCTAACATGAACTAAAATAGTATTACTCTTTTAGCATTTCAAAAAATTCTGATATATTTGTGGCGACATTTTGTGTTACTGGTGAAAATTCCTCTGACTCTTCGTGAAACCAAATAACTACAGTAGGTTCTTCTATTTCTCTAAAATCCAAACAAATAAAATCCCCTGAAAAAAGTGCTGCAATAGGAACTACATTCATCCCCACTAAATCTTCATTATCAGTTAATCTATCACCTATTTGTGTAATAATAACTTCAACATCATACCATCCATTAATAGGGTCAGACTCACTATCATTCAATATACAAAGAAACTTTTCAATTATATATTCATGTTGATTAAAACTAAACATATTTGTGATTGGTACAGCTCCATTATTATCCTTAATAAAACTCCTATAAGCCTCAGGAAATGAAACTCTCAAGCTTCGCTCAACTACATCTAATAATTCATCGGTTGGCAATGGAAGGACAATCGTATTAACATCCAATCTCACTTCTCTCACTTCCTATTCTTATCTTTTAGCATGCGCCCAACCACCTGGAGCTCTCCCACCCTGATGATTTATGGAATTATGTATACCAAAAGGTACTAATTCCATTCTACCGTCAATTTCAGAATGATGCCATGTTGTGCCAGGTGGGCGTTTTCCACCTGGAAGTTGTGAATCAAGCCATTGGAACTGTTGTGGATCAGACTTCTTCCAATAGTCTTTCGGCAACTGTAAAATAACAGGATTCTCATCAATCTTTATAATTAAATCAGCTTTCTCAAAATTAGGAAGTTTTACACCAGGCTTCATAGGTACATCTAGTATTTTCTCTAGTTCCTTCGCTCGTTCTCTAATCAACTTAATTTGCTTTTGTGTTAGTGTATCTCCCCCTGGTACATTTCTCCACTTCCAAGGGACATTTGAATTAACTTTCTCTGCATACACTGTAGCATAATCATCTAATACTTCACCAAACTTTTTATTGCCTGACAAGAAATCATCAATGTTTTTTGGATAAGACGGTTTACTGCCACTTACACCATTACCCGTCCCCTCAACCGCCTTCAATTCTACATCCTTTATTGAATGATTACTGTCACTTTTTCCTTCCATCTTCTCTCTTAATATCCGGTCCATTTCATTCTTAAAATTGATTTGCATCGGAGTCTTTGGAAGTGCCGGGGTATCTATATCTAGATTATTTATCTTGAATTGAAAACCTTCATTTGTGCTAAATGCCGGCAACGGTTTTTGTACCTCAAAACCTTTTACAGAATCTAAACCTTTTGGAGGCTTTAGACCTCCGCCTCCTGTAGGAGGCAAAGATTCGATTTGTAGCATGCACTTCCTTGACTTCTTCTGTCACCACGGTTGATACCGCAAATAAAGATAGGCGTCATCTAATACCAAATTCCAATGGTATAGATACCCTTTGTGACGATTTGCAGGTTTAATATCAAACCATTTTCGAAATGAAAGTGTCAGTTGATTGTAAATGTTGACTGTCACTCCATGATATTCAACGGAAATTTTATCGACAGAAAGTTGTACATTGTTCATGAGTCCCCTCCGGCATAACTTTTAACGGATTTGCCCCTTGTATTATAGAGATGAGGGAGTCGGTGGCTAGCCCTTAACCCATGACCTTCCCGTTAATAGATTTCCGGCCTTAACATAACAGCAGTCGTCTTACTCCATTCATAAGCTGCGACCAAGTCCTTTCACCATATCTATCGTTGTGGTAATGTACATTGTTGCAATTCATTTTGAAAAAATGCAAGAAAGCGAAGATAACAAAAAACAGGTCAATCATGGTGGGATCTGACCATACTCGACCTGTTTTTTGTAACTCTCTAGCGTTAATTAGGTTATTCTTTTCAATCATTACTGTAGTCACTAAGAAACGAATAAATCTTTATACGGGTATTATGTTATTAGTTGAATACAGAATTCATTCGACACTGGGTATCCCCCACCAAATCCACAAATCTTCTCATCACGATTCCAGATGGAAGTAAGGACTTTAATAAAAAGATGTTTAGACATGACATATTTATAATTTCCGCCCATATTTTGATTCTGTCACAATGAGATTGGTTCTACAGCTATTTATCTTGACTATTAACATAGTTCTCAACAAACAGTCTATTCTTCTCTTTTTCAGGAAGCAAACCTAAATATCGATACTCAAATATCATTTGTCTTTGAGTTGGAGTTACTTTTGAAGCTATTATATCTTCATAATCGTAATGAATCTTTAACTTACCAGGATACTTCAATGTTAAGGTTAAATTTGTCCATGCCTCTTGGTCGTTATCAATAAATATTTGTCTTAATTCCTCGAATTTTACTTGTAACTCCAATAATAAATCATCATATATTTTCTCACTTACTCCATATTTCTCAGGAATATCATGGGAGTATAGAAAGTTATCATTCTCGAAAGTATTGAAATAAAAGTATACATTACTAGAGTCATTCAGTATTTCAGCATGCAAATAGATCTCATGCCATTTGTCTACAGGTATCATATCTAGTACATGCTCTGCAATCTGAGGATATAATTCATCTAACTGTTTCTCCATAACTTTCTCAACCTCCATTTTGATTGTTTATTTTGACTTTTTGGGTTCTACCGCCATCAATTGAATACTCCACTATAAAACTATCAGGTCTAGCGGAATCACCCGTGTATTGGGGTTTTATTTTCACCTTAGCACTTTCTCCTCTTTCTAATGCTGCTGCCCATTCTTGTTCCATCTGATGCCATTGTCCACCGGCTTCATTAATTTGGGAATTCATTGGAACTAAGTTATCAATGTCCCCAGAACCATTAAATTGACTACCTATTAAATGACCACCATCATCTCTCTCTGGATAATCACCTCGGATTCTGTCTGTTTCTCCTACATTACTTTGAGCGTATTTATTTCTTGTTCCTTTACCTAGTTGTAAGTCAGCCTCGACACTATCAATACGACCAAATTCATTTGTCTCATAAGTATATCCTTCTGGTGTTGTGTACTTTGCATTCGGTTTTAGTATTTTTTTGTTACCGACTTTATCAATTTGTGTTCCATAAGGAATTTCAACATTACCCGTCCCTTCAACCGCCTTCACTTCCACGTCCTTTATTGAATGATTACTCTCACTCTTCCCTTCCATCTTCTCTCTTAATATCCGGTCCATTTCATTCTTAAAATTGATTTGCATCGGAGTCTGTGGAAGTGCCGGGGTATCTACATCTAGATTATTTATTTTGAATTGAAAACCTTCATTTGTGCTAAATGCCGGCAACGGTTTTTGTACCTCAAAATCTTTTACAGAATCTAACCCTTTTGGAGGTTTTAGACCTCCGCTTCCTGTAGGAAGCAAAGATTTTTCTACCGGACCATACAACAACGTTACCATTCCCAGACTGTTGAGCCAATGATCCGCTGACCATGCTTCGTCTGGATTAAATGCTCCTTTCGCCATTTCCACTGTTCCCAGTGTTAACCAATCCGCAAACTTCTCCTTTGAATCAAACATATGCTCTGATCGATCTTTGGCTGCTTCATATATCCCGACCGGGATATCTCCTGTTATTCCTAATGTTAACCAGTTGAAAAAGTCATAGGGGGAGTCTGTTGCCTTATCCGCACGAGTTCTTAATGTACCTACAAAACCCGTTCCAATCTCTTTAAAACTGTCTATCGATTTATAAAAGGCATTTTTAGAATCCTCGGGTTTTGCTTGAACCTCCGGTTTATTCGTTCTAAACAGATTATAGGAATCCAGTTGGACGACTGATGAAGTCAATTTTATAACATCTCCCCAAGCCTTTCCACCTTGGTTTGTCATCACGTGTACACCCAGACTTACTCCAGTAGCAATCATCTGTTCCATGGTGGTTTGAATGCCTTCCAGTTGGCCTTTTGCCCAGGCTCCCTTCTCCCCTTTTTCCATTGCCGTCCGTAGTAGCAACTGATACGCTTCATTCTGCACTAGTGGTACGCTTCTACTAGTGATAGACGGATCATAATCACATGCCTTAACCACTGGTTTCTTAAAATAAGTGCTTAGATCCTTACCCGCCTGGTACTGAACTTCGTCTATACCCAAGGATTTCAGATTCTTGCGTGCGTCTTCCGCTAGCTTATGCATTGCGTCCATTTGAATCTGATTTCCAAACGCCTTATACACCTCATAGGCTGTCTGCGCCTTCGCGATCTGATCCCGCGCCAGGTAGATATCCTTCAGCTTACTTTGCGCGGCTATGGAGTCGATCGTTCCCAGTCCAGAATTTTTAACAGTTGCTTGGAGCTTCTGCACCATTGGATCCCTCTTCAACTCATCCCAACCCATTAGAGTAGCAACCGAGGTGATCAGATTCGTGACTGCTTTCTGAGCCGTCGTCGGGATAGAAGACTTCACTATTGCACTTCCGCCTCCAAACCTTTCGAACATACCGCCAAGAACACCGAGCTGTTGAAAAAGGTGATTTGCATGCCTCTTATTCTCATCCTGTGCGCCTTGAACACCTTTTATCGCGCCTCGAATGATATCTTCCAGTTTTTCTGCTTCTACCGTCAGTTCGTTGATGATCACCTGCGCCTGCACCTGGTTTGATCCTAATGGGATACCACTCCAGTTACTTGCTTGACCTTTCAACTGGAGATACAACCGGTTGGTGTCCTGGCTTACCTGTCTTATTTTCGTCTGCAGGCGCTCGACTTCATCTACGTTAAATGTAAGCTTCGTTAACGCCATGTGATTCCCCCTGCTTGCTTCTAATAAAATTAGCTATGCAGCACTCTGCATAGCTAATTGCTTTCTTATGTAGTGGGGCTCATGTTGTTGAAAAATATTGATAATTTCTTAGAAACCTTTTTGAGCATTCTTAATATTTTTAGAAAGTTCTGAATAACTCTTAGATACATTATTCATATGAGTTCCAATATCCTCAAGCGCTTTACCAAATGCATCGAAAGTTTTCTGCATACTTTTTACCTTTTCAGCAAAATCTCTAGCTGCTGCATCCTCCCAAATACTATTCAGATTCGTTGCTGTCGTCATAATTTTTTTCATTAATGCATCGTACTCTTGTTTTTGTTTCAAAACCGTATTTGCCTGCGATGCCAATCCCTCGTAACTCAATGTAACTTTGTCTGCCATTCTTAACCTCTCCTTTAAGTAATTGTTTTTTATATAAAAATGAACTTAAAAAATACTTTTTTTCAGATCAATAAGATCTTTTAAGTTCATTATTATAGCTCCGGTTTTCTTATCAGTTTTTTTTGCAAACCCTATCTACCCTGTCCCTGATAATCGTTTCGCACAGAATAATCTGACTCGAACAGAATGATATCCCCAGAGGAAAAAGAGAACGTCTGCCCCATTTCATCTGTGCTCCCATTCATCTGACCTTCAATCGCCCACATGTTAGCAATCGGTGCCTTGTAGCCTAAAATACGAGTGTCTGCATCTCCATTTTTAGTCGTATAGATTTGGAAATTCACCAGAATATAACCACCAGTGATGAACTCCTTCTCATGCCCATCTAATGCACCTCCATATTGATTCGCCAGAGTGACGATGTTTGTTCCCTTTTGCAGGATATATGGTGCAATCGGCAAGTTATACTCCCCGTACCAATGCTGTACGCTGCGGACGGCTGTGATTGGATTAACTACATTCGGGATGTCGGTCGGGCCGACTAAAGTTCGCGATTCAAAGGGCAGGACTTCCATGTCGTAACCGTACGCGATTTTGGTTTTTCGCTTTAGATACTGTTTGTAGAACTTAAACCAAGGCGTCTTATCTCGCTCCGCTTGAGTCATTATATAGTTGTATTCATAGCTAGCTGCCGTCGATAATTCACCACTCGATATATTCCGCAAGCCATCCGCCAAGCGGTAGGTCCGGGTGTAGCTCAGCTTGTCCTTTGGGGAGCCGACGCCGATCATCTTATTCTTCGAGCCGGAAATATCATAGTACAGATCGACAGGTGTCGCTGTACCTCCGTTTTTCGGAATAAAATAGAAGCTTGGCTCGATCCGGATACCCTCGCCCGGCTGCCACAGGTTCCCGATGGTCCGGAAGTCAAACAGGAAGGAATAGCCGTTATGTGGTACCGTCCTTTGCTCCGTGGGGTGAGAACCCTTGCGGATCGGCAGCTGCCACTGTGGCTGTCCACTTAAAGCGGTCGGTATGCCATTCTCATCATTTCCGCCGGTATAATACATCGCGTTACTATGCTCAAATGTACCGACACCCGTTCGAAACACCTTCTCAAACCGGAAATCTCCAATGTCCCAGATCCGGAAATTGAACAGCCGACCGACCACACCCACATTGAAGCTCTCCGATGCGCAGTAATTCCATAAGTCTCCGTTCCGATTCACTTCGCAAAGATCTGAACCATCCGATGGAGCATTAATCGCCCAAGACTGCGTCTGAACCGTATAGTTTCCTTCATCAACCCAGGTTGGCATCTTAAAGGTCATGGACGGCGTCCCAACAGGGATGTAGATCCAGGTGTTCTCTGGGTAATATTGGCTACCTTGAAACACACCAAACGGAAATTGAATCCGCTTGTTTTTCGTGTATTTGGCATAATCCCGGTTGCCGTAACCAGGGATATTGAGATGCTGGCCGCTCTCTGTAAAATGTATGGCGAACGGCCGATCCAAGATCAGCACCGCCCTAGTCATATCCGGTGTCATACGTTGATCGAATGGGCGGTTATCGTCTGGAAGAAGCGAGTAGTTGACGACCGGTGTGTGCACGGTGACGGAGTTTATCGGAGAGATCAAAAATTCCTGATCTCCGTTTCCCTCTACGTTCTCCGACAGCATCGTATAATAAATGGTACCTGTGCTGGTTGTATTCTGTCGATTGAGTAAACCGCTATTGATCATCAACTGGCCCTCGTAAAGCACCTCGTCTCCTATGATTTGCGGATCAGGAATCCTCCCCGGAGTTAGTCCAGTCTTGATTGAGACGGTATCATCCATAATCGTTTCACCGTTAAATACAAGACGGTCATTCTGCACCTCAGGATCTTGGGTTTGTATTTCAGCAAGAGCTATGAGCTTGTCTGTATCATCAACATCGCCTGGACCCGGCTCGCGATCTCCACCATCTACCACCTCTGGCGTAAATTTTATCCCTCCCGTATCTTGGGGAACAACATGGTCTTCTACTTCTGTATTATTGGTAAGCTCGACCGTCGGCGAACCATAATTATTAGGATATAGAGTGACTTCTCCTCCAGGCAGCGCATAGTTCTCCATCTGGGCACGATCGATTTGATAAACAGCTAACTGATCTACCTGCCAGTACGCATATTCTTTTGGAGTCAAGTCAAAGGTATAGGTCTTATCAAATTTCCCTGTTTTAGGAAGCGGAGATTGAGGAATCGATGTTCCATTTGGTCCCGGAAGATTCGGCTGCGCTTCGTCCCACTTCGTCGGATATGTAACCTTTACGCTGCAGGAATAACGAATCTCACCTGCCATATTGGCGAAGGTATGTTCAAATAAATAGTTCTTTGTCCAGGCATTGGCATATAGATTCTCTGATGTAGGGATTCCCGATGACACATCAAAATGACGTCCATTTGCCGCGTCGTCACCAAGAATCACTCCGTTCGCATTGGGTTCCATAAATGACGTTTGCGGAGCAGCGATCTTGTTAGGCGGTTGAATGGTGTATGTGCACCCGCCTGTGCCTTCCCCCGGTTCAGGCGGGTCATTGTCTTTTTTGTAGCTAGCTACCATATTGACTCCGCCTACATAAACCTTAAAATTACGCTGAATCACAGCAGGATCATTCGAAGCCTTACTTTGAATATATAATTGTTCACCTGGCCTTAGGATCGGAGAAAGCCAGGATTTGGTGATGGCATATGTCTGCCCCCCATAGGTAACTGTCTCTGGGAAAGATTTGATTACATTATAGCCAGCTTTATAATTACCTATTTCTTGAGTCCTCACCACCGTCCCGTTCGACAGCTTCAGAGTCATATTAACAGGATAGTCTTTTCCTTTAAAGGTTATAGCGACATCGAAATATTGCCTAAAATCTTCGGGGTGAGCCCAACTCTCTGCATGTTTTATTTGATATAGCGTATGGAAGGGTCCCGAAACCTGGGTGGGGTTATTTCTGGGACCCGTCACTACCCGCATAATGGCGCTAGCGTATAACGGGGTGCCTTCAGAAATATTTTGTTCCGCTTTAGCTTGTTTAATAGCCTGAAGCACTTCGGTTTCAGTCCACATGAAATTTGTAGTCACTATCCCTCCTGCAATAGTTTCTGAAGTCACATGTCCTCCACCATTATCCTGTAATTTAAAATGTTTATTAGCTGCTAATTTGGTAGGATCACATTGTACTTCACCTCCATAAGCTTCAGAGGACGCACACGTTGGCTCGGTATGAATATACCAGCCTACTGTTTGGAACCTTATACTTGAGGTGGCTTCATTGGAAGTAGTTGTATATAAAAAACCCCCATTTTCAAACTTGGCATATGGGACAGCCTCAACAAGACTAGTCAAAGGCGAAAGCAACAAAGAAATTAGTAGAATAAACAGTAGGCAATGGAGACATTTACGTCGCATCTTTCATCACTTCACTTCATGCAGGGTAGTATTTTCAAACAAACTGGAGAGTCCATCTAAATTCTTAGTTTCACCGTAAGCACCATCATAGCCAGCACCATCATAATAGTTCGAAGAAATAGCTATATCAGCATAACCTTCATACCAGACACCCTTCTTTAATTTTCCAGAGAGTCTGATATCAGCAAGTTTGAGATAAGTATCATTTAACAATTCTTTATACTCTGTATAATTATTTATTCTGAACCGGAACTTGGATCGAACGAACCAACCAAAACCGGAGTCATATACCATTGAAGGCTCTGGATCGATTGATCCCTCTATTTGAATCTTGTTCTTTTTCACCCATTCGGCATACTCTTTAATATTCTGCTCACGGTAAGAAATCGCCTGATTCTCGTACTTAAAAGATTCTTTTGCATAACTTGCCGGATCAATCGTTTTGTAATCCACGTTCAACCGTAAATCATACCCAATCTTCATACGGTTGATGATCTTGGCCATATCTTCACTTGTTATCTTTTTGCTACTATACATTAGCGATCCGGTCATTGCATACTTGGGATCATAGAATGTTATGGAATTTTTCATTTCGTACATTTCATTTGGGATGTCTTCCAGAATGTATGGATAATTTTTATAGTTCTTAGGTAGGATAGTCGTACGTATCTTCCTTCCAAAATAATCAAGCTCCCCTAAATCTTTACCCGGCATGTGAATATGTACACTTTGAGTAAACTCGTCCACCTCTACTTCTGCGGATAACAGATCAGAGACAACGGTTAATGGAATCATCGTCATTCCATCTTTTTGTACAACCATGGCGCCAAGCGCTACTGGTTGCCCGTTCACTTTCGCAAAAGAAGAACCTACTGTCAGCACAATTTTGTTTTCTTTTTGCTGCAGGGTTAACGTCTTGGCAGCTGCGTTCCAGTTGGATTGTGTACCAAGTTTGCCCGAAATCATGCGGAACGGAATCATCGTCGTCCCGTTCTCTGTATAGGGATGGCCGGTTGTCAATGGATATTTCTCCCCATCCATGATGACGTTCACTGCTTTGGCAGCTGTTCCTGCCGCTCCCGCTGTATTGATTAACAATACTAAGCTTGCGAACACGCACATGACTATAGTCATGCCTCTTATTGCCTTCTCTAATCTAGTAATTGCTGATAGACTTTTTAATTTAAAATCCCTCATGTTCTTACTCCTCCACAATGAAACTTTTTTAGAATCCGATGATCCTATTCTCCATACCAAATCTTTTTCTCCCACATCTATCACCTAACCGCACAATCCTCAATAAAATACCCTTTTCGCGCGGCCTCCTCTGGATCGAACAGACTTTCTATAACAGTAACCCCCGGGGGTACACAGCTTTCTCCGTAAGCAATATGTCTCCCTGCTGAATTCCGGGTACCTATTAGAACCTTTCGTCGCATTACTGCCCCACTACCTAAGGAATATGCATCCAGCAGTTCTCCACCAGGAAGCGGATAACCTTGAATAAAAGCCATGATCCCTATATCCTGTATGGATTGCTCCTGCAAGCCGCGGGGAAGGGTGAACTGAATCGACAAGCCCATTCGTTTCACCAGCTCCAAATGTCTGTTAATGGCTGTTGCCAAGTCTTTTTCAACGAGTGTTGTGATCGTACTCTGCCGGATTTCGTGAAATAGTTCTATAGAGGTCAGAGGATTAAGATCGGTCTCAGCTGCCAGGGCTGTATACTCCCCCTCATAGAATTCATTAGAGCTAGTATCATACACCCGCGCATTGTCATCCAAAGTGAAATAAAGCAAATTGCCGTTCTGAAGCTTGTAGTAATAGGGACGCTCAGGCCAACTCACAGGCTTAAGTTCATCCTTCCCGCTATCACTAGCCGTGTCATCCAGAGTAACCAACGTATAGCCGCTATACCCAAACATCACCAGTGCTGGTATATGCATTTTTAAATTGTTCATTTCAGTCTGGTTGTTCTCCAGCCCAAATTTCAAAGCTAAATTACTGTAAAAAACACTTAGCACATCCTGATCCAGTTGCAGCTGGCGTTCCCGCCCATAGTGCACTGCTGTGATAGTAGGCTGCTGTTCCAGTCGTGACAGATAATCACCAGCATCATCCACTGCGGCTTGAAAATCATCCGAATAGCGTTTATACATGTCCTGATTAAAGACCTGAAGATCTTCTCGAGTGTCACCCATAAGAACAAGAGGAATGACCAGAATTAGAAAAATAAGCACAACACTAAGGGGCTTCACTTCGTACCATCCCCCCATACTTCAAATTGACCGGAATCATTTCACTATGAAACAAGAGCGATCGCATCCGTGAGGCAAGTGTCGTCCCTTCAGATTCCAGTCGGACATTGAACAGATCGCCTACATGCATGGTAAACCTTCTACCTGGATCATCTGCAGCTAGTAAAGGTCCTGAATGCGGATATAAGATTTCCAAAATATCCTTGCTGAAATATCCGTCATATCGGACACTAAAGCTGTTCTGGAATGTAGAATAATCATCAGGATTCGTATATAAGGGCTGTAAATTCTTTTTGTAATACTCCATTTGCACTTTGAAAACACCATATGAAGCATCCAACGAATGAAGAAACAGCTCATAATCGGAAGTATCCACGTACCCTTTAGCACGAACGGTATCCACGAATTCCACCACAGCCGCATTGGCGGCGAGCTTAGTATTCCTTTCTACAACTTCGGATTGACGGAATGCCGGATAGACTCCGAACACAAATGCCAGCAAAATAATTATAATTACACCTTTCAGCGCGTCTGCCATGCGGCTCCTCCTTTCTAGCGGGTGGCGGAGATTTCCGTAATCATCTCATCGGTTCGCGTGACTCTTAACTGATAAGCAGCATCAGGCACTCCACGTAAATCCACTGCTGTAAGGTCCGTTTCCTCATTAATTGCAATGCCATCGATATATAAAATATATTCCCCCTCCAGTGCTGGAGGGATCATACCGATGACCTGCTCACCGCTAATTTTGTTCAAATCACCTGTCCCTTTGTAAGGTGCCGATGCAACTGTCGGCAGCTCATAGTGCCTGTTTGGAACAGCACTCTCCATCTCCAGCCGCAAAAACGTAAATCCACCTACGGCGAATAAAATCCAAGCAAAGAGGGTTAGTAGAAATTGGGTGCTATTTTTCATTTATGATCCGGGTTCTGATTAAATTCAATAATTCGAACCTCATCATTTTTGTCCTTATGTAAGGTAGCTCTAAAAATAGAAAGCGTATTGACATTACAGTTTTTACTGTTATCTTGGTCTGAGCTCTGGTCAAGCATTGCTGATACACTAAAGTTATCGGCACCACTGTTCTTATCTCCAAGATCAAGCTCTGATGCCGGGTCTTCACCACTGGCCGCTTTCGCTGGCGCATAATAAGTTTTATATGTGTTTTTCGCATAAAAACCTGTTTTATTTACGCCAGTCTTTATCAGAATGGAAAATTGCGGACGCCCCTTATATCTCATTGCCGCATTAATCACATCCTGGCCAGATACATCCTTATTATCATAAGAATTGAACTCCGCTTGATTGATCATCTGAGTCTGGGCCAATGTCTGCTCCTGGGCACGAATAAAATAATTATTAATGACAAGATATATACTGACACCTGCGGCAATAATCAGAATTGTGACAATAATGCCAATAACCCATTTAAGTCCCGTAGAAATATTCTCCATCTATACCCACCCTTTTCGATATCGTTTTTATTTCTGTTTAAAAACAATTAAACGAACTTCCTCATTGCTGTCCTTATAAACAACCGCTTTAAAGACAGAGAGTGTATTCACCAAATAATTATCTCTGTTATATGAATCTGTATTTGTTTGATCAAGCATTGTCGAAACACTGACACCCTTTGTATATTTGTTATTCTTAGATAAATCAACTACCGGATTAGACGTATCTTTAGGTTCTTCGTAACTAGATTTATAAGTATTCTCCGCATAGAACCCAGTCGTATTTTCCCCTGTTTTAATAAAAATCGCGAACTGCGGACGTCCCTTATACCGCATTGCCGCATTAATCACATCTTGGCCGGATACATCCTTGTTATCATAACTATTGAATTCCGCTTGATTAATCATCTGGGTCTGGGCCAGAGTCTGTTCCTGTGCGCGGATGAAGTAGTTGTTGATAACCAGATAAATACTTACACCTGCGGCAATAATCAGAATGGTAACAATAATGCCAATAACCCATTTAAGTCCGGTAGAGATATTCTCCATGATGTTTCCTCCTCATCTTATTTGAAGCTGATTTTTATTTGACGCGTCTACTCCGCTACGAAATAAATAGCTGCAATCCGCTCATTTTTATCTTTTATCAGCTTAGCCTTAAATCTGGCTTGCGGACTAATATAATATCTTCCTGAAGCCTCCGAGAGTTCTTCTACATCTACACCTCTAGAATCAGGTCCCTCTTTGAAACTCCCACTGGAATAATCAAACGCACGGCAATAACCTTCTCCGTTTGGATTCATGCTAAATCTTCTTTCTGCCTCATTCTGACCATTGGCATATGGTTTTTCAATGTATAAGCAGAAGCCCTGCTGCGATTCGTACCTCCGATAAGCCGTAAGAATCTGAGAGCCACTGACGATCTGATTGTCAAATGCGGAATATTGCTGCTCCGAAAGCTCCCTAGCCTGTGCCGCCGCCTGGCTATTCGCCAATTCGACAACAGGCTGTGTCTTCCCCCACAAGAACAGACCGGATGATATAATGGCCAGCGTGATCAGAATCGATATCGTTGTTTTCAAAAAGCTTGCTATATTCTCCATGCCTGTATCTCCTTCACATTTTGCCAGTTACAACAGTCAGGTCACCCAGCTGCTGGAAGGCCATATAGACGAAGGGAAGCAGTAAATATAAGGTGAACGTTGCCTGCATCGGCAAGAACCCAAACATTTTACCCAGTGTACTTTTCCTGCTGATGACCTTCTCATAGTGCTCCTTGCGTTGATCCATCGCGAATGCCCTCTCCGCATCCATATCATCAAACGCCTTCTTCACCGGAATCAGATCGGCTGCAACCTGCAAGCGGTCTGCGAGCCGTTCGAGGGGAACGAAACGTGCGTCCTCCTTCAGATTCTCAATGGCACTCCAGCCTCCAGCCTCATAATCCAGCATGCAGCGCAGCAGCTGCCGCTCAAAAATGTAGCTGTAACGATGCAGCCACTCTATCATTTCGTACACGCTGATATTCGGAAATTGAGACAGCATCATGGAAAGAGTGTTGAAGCCATCCACCTCATTCTGCATTTCCCACTTTCGCAGCTGGGTACGAATGATTAAATAAGCGTCAGGAAGATAGAAGCCGGCCAACGCCAGCCCAAAAGCCAGCAAAAGCTCATACCATTTGTAATACTCCTCATGATATTGCTCTACCCTGTTCATTAACTGTGCAGCATAGGCATTCTGGTTCAGATTGTTCTGAAGGAAAGACTTATTCTCCGCTTTCTCCTGAATGTAAGGCAACATCTGATCCGGTGTAATATCCTTCGCTACCAGTTCTCCAATTAAAGTCTGCTCAAAAGCGTACCGTTCCTCGCTCAGCATCTTCTGAGATTCTGTCTGATTGCCGCCTGTGATGATCTGCTTATTGGGATACAGGATGTTATGCTTGATATTGGCATGGATCGAGAATTGAAGCGATACGATCAGCATAAAGATAACGAGTGCCGCTAATGTTTTCTGCAGAAAGAAGGCATGTTGCGACAACCCAGAGTTAGCATCCTTCAATTTACCGGCTAGCTTGAAATGAAGAGACTCATGTTCTGCCGGCGTGATCCGATCCACCAGTTTGAAAATCCATTTTTTCTTCAGGATCCGATTTAACCACTTACCCTCATCTTTGATAGATTGAGTGTCTTCATCCACACCTTTGAGAATCCGCAGGGCAATAAACGATATTATGAACGTGATATAAAGTAAGATTAAAGAATATAACCCCCAGGCCGAATTGTAGTAATTAGATACAATAGGAAACATTCCCTCCGCCCAATTGCGGATCGGATCCAGCATGAATACCGGTGAAATGGCTACAAAAACAATACCGTATAACAAACGATCGATTCGCTCACGGCGATTAATATCCATATGAATCTCTTCTCTGATATTGCCAAGCATCGATAGATAAATCGAACGCTCCCCTTTATGGATATCCGCATCGCCATATTCACCTATTTTGTAACTCACCCCAGCTAGTTGCTTCATATAACGGTTAGGTGCAATCTCATAATATTTCTGCAGTTCATCTTCCGGGTCCACCGCTGCCAGAATCCCGGCAATCTGCCGGGCATGCACGGCTACCATTGGTTTCGAACGTTCCGCAGAATTCTCCAAGCTGACTTGCACCATATGTGTCTGATGATATTCATGGCGAATATCCAGAATCATGGACGATTGGTCATATAACATCTGCTTTACTAAACGCCCAATGAAGAGATCACTAAGGACACCTCCAAGATAAACTGAGACTAGCATAATAGTCGCACGGCTTACCCAGGATGAAGTCCAGAGGAATGAACTCAACGAAATGATCAGAATACAAGCAACAATCATTAGCGTCAGCGCAGCCGCGCGACTTCTGATCATGATTTCATTGCCTGCATGAACCAAGGTCAGACGCGAGCGCATCCGGTGAAGAAGTTTCTTCACTAATGGCAGTTCATCAAGTACCGGATAAGTTTTATGGGCCTGCTCCAACCATCTTTTTTCCTTTGTTCTCGTTGGCAGGAGAGCCTTTAGTCGCCTTTGCTCTTGATATTGTGTTCCCTTCAATTTACGCTGCACTATGTTAAGCAGCACAAGCAGGACAACCAGTAGCACTCCCGAGGTTCCCAAAATAATCAATAATAGGTTTTGCAGATTCATGCGGATTGCCCCCAATACTTCTCAAGAAATGCAGCGAATTCTAGTGCATCCTCTTCATCCATATTTTTGCGCATTTCATCGATTTTACGGCTGCTGATCGGATGCTTGGTCACGTATTCTCCGGCTTCCCACACAATGACATCCTTATAGTCATAGGAACGCCGATCTGTCATCCGGCCAAAATATTCGGTCATGGTATCCATAAAAGCATCCAGCTTGTCCGTAATATTCTCAGGATCCTTGTAGTTCTGAGGATATTCGAACTGTGGATCTGCCGGGATAATCTCTGTAATCCGTTCGATATATCTTTTCCCAGCACGCAGGACCAGATGGACGTTGAAGCCAAGCGCCTCAACAACCTGAACCTCAGCAATTTTCTCATTACTGAAGGCTCCCGATGCGATAAGACTATTGCGCAAAGCGCTGACCAAATTGGGCAGTGTTTTGCCGTGGTGTGTAAATAATGTATATTCAGAAGCTACCTGGGCTGCCTGAATCACATAACTGACCACACTATGAGTAGCCGCCTCACCAACAATATTCACAGCGCCATCCGTTTTTTTCTGCACATCCAGCCCATCCTGCCCACTAACGGAGGGGGTTTCTCTAAAGGATAAAATATTTTTACCCGGATACATTTTTCTTGCCCAGATCTCGAAGGAAGTCTCCTGAATCCGGATATTCTTCGCATCAATATATTTGATCAGTGCCTTAAGCAGGGTTGTTTTGCCCGAGCCTTGTCTGCCAGTGATGGCTGTGACCTGATGGCCCAGAATGAGAAAAACAAGCATATCAATCGCAAGCTGTGCCCCTTGATCTTGGATTTGCTGATCCAATTCCACGAGTGAATCGTTAAATTTGCGGACAAAAAAAGCCCAGCTTTCAGCCATTTTGGGCCGCACAACCACGACCCGGCTGCCATCAGCCATATCGTTGATGATATAACCCTTGGATTCATTTAATTGCCCGGGGTTACCAAACCCATAGATATTTTGGCAAACCCGCTTAAGCTCCTTCTCAGAACCAAAACTTAAGAATTCCAGGTGAAGCGACTTTCCGCGGTAGAAAGTCCACACTGCATCATAGGATTGTGGTATGAAATGCTGCTGCTTCGTATATTCCAGAAAATCTGTAGTCTGCACGACATCAGGAGGCATGCCACTTGTTCCTCCATTGACTCCGTCGATGTTCTGATCTCGAAGCTCATCAATAACGCCGAGCCCCTTATAAATTTGATAAGCTCTCTGAACAATAATTTCAATCTTGTCCTGGATGGACAATCTCGGCTGCTCGGACTGATAGATATGGCGAATCTGCTCTTCGGTGATCTTATACCCCTTAGATCCATCAGGCAGCTTTTGCAGTGTATCCAGGCTATATTTGCTTACTATTACATTAAATGCATTCTGACCATGATCTTTTTTGAAAACATAAAGCAAGATATCGAAGCAATCCTGTGAAGTCAATCGATTCGTATGGCCGAAGCTGATAATCTTATCTACATTTCCTTCATCCAGACCGTAGGTCTGAACCAATAGATCCTTCATATAAAGCTTCACGTATTTCTTAGCGGATAGATCGCCGTGCATGCAACTTCGGAGCGCTTTCTGCAATTCTCTTCGCCGCGCCTTCCGACGGTTGTATTCTTCCTCACTTGGACTTCCTTCATAAAGAGACGCAGCTATAATCTCCTCAAAAGCCCTTCTCAGAAACAGCACGATTTCATTCATATCATATTTCAGTTGGACGGAAGGTGGAGCAGCATCCTTACGTCTGCCCAGCCATAAGTAGAGGAACACTCCAATAGCTATCAGGACTACAAAGATCAGAATCAGATTAATCATTCGCAACATCCAATTCCGATACTGGAGAAATCTCCAGCATCCGGAGAATAAGCTGTCCCATATGTCGTACCGCCTCAGTGAAGCTTCCGTCCTCACTAAACTCCAGAAAACGGGATTTAGCCTCTCTTGCCTTCAATAGAAACTGAACAAAACGCCGTTCATTTTGAGCATCCATATAACCAATATGATGTGGGATAACACCTACTGCTTTTTTCTTCAATTCATACAGCTTAATAATTCTCTCTTTATTGAACCTGGAGCTTCGCTCATAAGCCCCAATACAATAGAGGACTGGCTTATGGCTCGGAACAGGAGCTTTGTTCTTGTTCAAAAAATAGGTATCCAGACTTACCTGATTCTGATTTAGGTTAACCACAATCAAATCTGCCTGCTCCATAACCAGAGACACAACATCCGGATCATCTTCAGAGGAAAGGTCCACAAATAACAAATCATAAAACCTGCGATAATCCTTGTAGATATGCGGAAGCAAGAGCTTTGTCTCATGTTTCTCAGTACTCATAGATCCCCTAAGCAGTTCCAACCGATCCTTAAGAATGGACTCCGCATGATCTCTAATTCCTTCAGGTGTCAGCATTCCACACTGCACTAATCTCTCAATCGCATCCATTCCGCCGGTGGTCTGTGCAGACTGAAGCGTTGTTCTTGTCTGTGAGAACAAATGCTCAAGCACCCCTTGCTCCAAATGCGTATGTGTCATTAACACGCGGATATGATGATCTAGCGCTATGGTAGCCGCAACAGCTGCCATATTCGAAGTTGTTCTCCCCTGCCCTTGAGCAGGTCCCCAGAAAGCTACAAGCACAATTACCTACCCCCGTTTCCTTGCATACTGCCACAGCTTCTTGATGTCTTGCTTTGGAACATCGCAAATTTCAATCAAAAAGTCATTTACAGCTTCGGCAAAATCCTTATCTACCTTAAGATCCACCCTTCCATCATGGACCCAATCAATTCTTCGCTCCGCACTACTGATGTAACTGATTTTTGAAGTAATCACTGGATAATATTTATCCACATACTTCAGTCCAAGTCCGCATTCTTCTTCTATGATAAGCAGTACAGTAGGCATTCGTTTCTGATCCAGCAACATATCTACGTTCTCCATAGCCTGACGTTCATAGGTGGTTGCGAAGACAATAATCTCCTCCTCAAGACCCTCAGGATACCCATGATGCCAGTCATACAGAACGATATCCGGTTTGTCAGCTACGCTTGAATCAGCAATCTTTATACCAGACACTTCGCCTTCAAAATACTGATAATTCCTGCTGTTATCCGAAATAATCATGACATCGTTGTTGAAATAACTTTTCAACAGAATAGCCGCTGCCAGTATGAAATCGTGCTTCTCGCAATCCCCTGCGACAACAATGTGCAAATCGGTCACTCTCCTTCCAGCAGACTGTCATCTGTGGCTGCTTCTTTATTCGTCACACCCGCTGAACTCTGGTCTGCACTTGAATCGATCGGCGCTTGATTGGTCCGATCTATCACTCCGTTCACGGATTGGCTGTCATCAACTTTCGCAGCTTCCTCTGCTGCCGCCGCTCCCTGCACAGCCTTTCTCTGGATCACACCACTGCCGCTTGGTGCCTGTGCTCCCACACGAATTCTATCTTCATCCTCCATAACTTCGAGCCGTTTCTCCAGTTCCTTACGAAGATTGGCAGCAAGACTCCACTTGGCCTGATCTATAATGAAAGGATTATCCTTAATTACTCCAAGTACATCCAGATTAGGGACATAATTGACTACAGGTTCAGGCTGAAGCTCCGGTTCTACGTACTGTTTCATATACAGCTCTGCGTTATTTATGTATGCATCCACCAGGGCAGCTTGCAGGAGCTGTGCTTCTTCTTCATTGTCATTAAAAAATGTATATTGATTCGCTAAATCTACGTCCTTCAGCGACTTCTTTCCTACGACTATGTAATCCTCGCCATTTGGGAAAACTATCCGAATATCTACGACATCTTTTTTCGTTAACCGAAGCGGCAGTTTAATATATTCAGTCTCTTCTTTTCGTTCTGATGGCTCCAATCTCGCTTCATCACGTACCATTTCAGTAGTTACCGCTGTGCCTGACAATGCATCAATCTTCAAGTACTTGCCTACAATCGCTTTAGACTCACTGATCAGATTATCCGGTGAGGAGAATTTGGGTAGCTTCTCTTCCATTACATCCTCAGCGGTAATCACCTCTCCAGCTAGCTTTGGAGATATCAGAACATAGGCTGTCTGGGATTGATCCATATAGCGCTGCAAGACTTCATCTTTATCATTCAGCTGTTCTTCGTAAACTGCCCGCTCGTCGATCAGCTTAGCGTTATAATGGCGATAAGTTGCAAACCATACCCCGGATGTGGCAACGGCAACAAGACAACCTGATAGGATCGTATATCTCAGTATTTTTTTCCGCTTACGTATTGCCACTTCAAGACCTCATTTCCATCCCTATTTGATTTTCCCTTTCGATTTTGCGGCCGCGGCTGCCGCTGCTGCCCGTTCAGAGGCTTGTCTCTCAGCTTCCTTAAGTCTGGCTGCCTCCGCTCTCTCTTCCTCCACCTGTAATTTATCTGCATATTTCATCATATTTGATTCAATTTGGGCTATGGCAGCTTTAAATTCGTTCATTTTCTTAATCCATTCCTCACAATGCTGCTTAAACTCTTCCCCACCCAAATCCACCCAATAACCTGACACTCCTGTGATTGCTGCTCTCATCTTATCGCTGCACTCCTGGGCAGGGGAGAGAAGTCGATGGCAATCAAAAGCAATACCCCTAACCATACCTGAATTCATATCTAGCCTCCTGATTGATAATTACCGGCTCTCCGGAACAAATGAAAATCCTATGCCTATTAATAACAAGGTCACAAACAAGACCGTCCCAACAATTCCCCAGAGCAGCGTTTGCTTGCGAAAGAGCTTTTTCTGAACGGTCAGCAGCTTCATTACCCATTCGACAGCCGCTTTATCTGGATACAAAGGATCTTGATGTGCAGGCATCAGAGTCGTTTGAATTTCTGCAAAATCCTTTTTCAACATTTGTAATACTTCCTGATGTCCATTTTCCAGCAGTAGCCTGCACCGCTTGCGCTCATAAGGATTAAGGGTGTTCAGCTTCTCTTTCAGCAGTTCATACTTCCACATAGCCCCGTTGCCTACCAAAATAGGAATTTGCGAGTTCCACCACAGCTCGAGTCCGCTGGTGCCCTTCCGCTCCCGATGGATATCCACCCATAGAATGATATGCGTGAACTCACTGGCCAAAAGCTCCGAAATATCCCACGAATACCCTCTGCGATAGAAAGTGACTCCTTCATATTCGAACATGGTAGAAACCGAATCTTCTTTCTCACCCTTAAAAACAATCTGTTCAAGCGAACTGATTTCGGGTCTGTCATCTCCGCATACCAGAGGCTTCCAGCCCAGTTCTGCCAGACCCGCGGCCAGCAGAAATGCCGCTGCACCTACGTCTTCTTCCCCTCCGACACCACAAACTGCGATGACAAGTGGTACATTGCTGCCCAGAATTCTCGTACTTGCTGCTGGCGTCGACTCTTCTTCTACCGGAATAGATTGTTCCAGACTCTCCAGCGTTTCCGCTTCGGCTAACGACGGGGTCTCCTTTCTGGCCGGAGGCCCCGGTCTAGGCGGAGTTGATCCTGCTGAAGAGCGAGGAGCAACGGATGGTCTCCTGTTGGCGGCATCTGCTACAGTTCTGGAACCAGCCACTGGCTGTGGACGGGTAAGCGACTCCACCGGTCTCGGAGGAGCAGACGGTGCCTCTTCCACTGCCGCGTCAGAAGCTGCTCTTGATGATGAGCCTTTAAACGATGCAAAAAGGCCTTTCTTTTTACCCAGGATATGATAATAATCCCTTGTAGTTTTTTTCTCTTTGATCCAGTTCAGAAGATCATCGCCCTGGAATTCCGTAGTAAACTGAAGATCATGTATGTTCATATTTACCAGGGTCCGTATAAATTCAATATCCGTTTGTAGCGCCGGGTCTAACTGGACAATCAGCCGCGTATGTTTAAGATATTTACGGATCAGTGTCATGAAACTGATTATATCCGCAGCCTTGACCGGTGTGCCCAGACCCGCGCCGCCCTCCATAATTACAATGGATGAAGGATCGACTTCCTTGCTACTGAAACCACTTATAAAACTATGTAATGTAGAATGTTTACCGGAAATTACATAACCCTCATGCTCCAGCGACCTGGATAGCAGCATTATAAGTTCAGGTGAGCAGACTAAGTGTACGCTTTTCATAGGAATCCTCCTTTACGATCTCCCAGCTCAATAGGGCAAAATACGAACTATGGCTCCGTCCCCTTGTATAATCTCTGCGAGAACAGTATGCGGCCCCAACTCAATCCATTCTTCGCCCGTACGGCTGGCTTCACATTTAAATTCCCAGTTATCCGGAAGCCAGTTGGCTTGCTTAAGTAGCTCGATACATTGCCCTGTAGAAATAGAAAGAGAGACTTCCAAATCCAAATACTTCTCTCTTTCACCTTTAAATACAAAAGTAGTCAGTGCAGTTGACATAGTCTGATCCCCCAGATTTGTTAAACTTCTTGCAGCCAATTACATAATTCATTTACTACTGTAGACAAGGATTGCGTGGTTTGACTGGCGTCTTCTTCCACCCCACGCAGCAGCCACATTTGATCTTCATGAATCATCAGGTTCAGTTCGCGAATCACCTGTGCCTCCTCGGTAATACATTGGATTTCTGCTAAGGAAGTTATGAATGCACCTGCTTGAAGAGACTTCCCCACCCACGTTTCAAGATCTACTTCTTTATTTATCGCTTTTTGTAATTTATCTTTATCGCTCAATTCCCACACTAAAGGGATTCTCTCAATGACCTGATACATCAGCTCATGTAGTGCATAAATCTCCTGAAGCTTATAGGTGTTACTTTCCGGCTGATGCTCAAGTTCAAACCAAACTTCATCCTGAACAAAATAGAAGACCTTGCAAGTCTGCTGATTTGTATGCATAAGCTGGCAAAAATAAGATTTGCAGCTGGATGCAATAGCGATACCTCTATGAAGCACTTCATTCACTTTAGCGAGCCCCACAAAATCAACCTCTAAATATCCCTTCACTTCCAGCGACCTCATCTGAGTATCCATTAGGGAGCGTAAATTGCGCTCCGATTCGCCTTTGAGATCGATATCCAGACCTGGAAAACTAGTTTCTCCTATCAAAGCAGTCAAATAGATAATTTCTAAAGGATGCAATTCAAACATTTCACGAGCCGGCTTCATCGCTTTCTTCACCTGCTTATCTATAGTTCTGTAATCATTTTGAGGCGTGATATGGTCCCCTCAGTTAGCAGCATCGCTTCAGTATTGTCCAACACTTCGTTCAGCTCATGGTATTCCATATTCTCGAGTAATGGAGCATAAGACAAGTGATCGTTGGGTCTTCCATCGGACAACAATGCATGTCCACTGTTAATCAGTTCACCCGCAAAATCAGTGACCAAATGCATTTGATTCAGTTCAAACGAATCGCTGCCGACCAGCAGCAATACACCAAGTCCACCGCCAAACCTTGCTATCCGCTCCAAATGATCCAGTGAATCATTCTCCATCAGATCAAAAGCGGACTTAAGATGTGGCATTACAATGACAAGAAGCGGATACTTAGACAGAATATACTCCGCCTCGTCAAATTCTTCACGATTTTGGGCATCTGCAAAAGCTTGCCGGGCATCATTTTTCCTTAGTTGCAGCTGATCCACTAAGGATTGTGTGAGCTGTAAAAACTCTTCAGCTGTACTCATATAGCGCGTAATCGTTGAACTAGCTTTCAGACTCGGTATACTGACAACACCACTGTCAAACAGATGGAATTCCATATTTACTTCGCCTGCCGATTTATCAAGAGCTTGTATTAAAGCGTTAAATCTAAAGTCCACATGCTTTTGAGTAGTATAAGATACTACAAAATTGCTAACCTGCTTTACATTAATCTCTACCGGAAGTGTAGTATCCCAATCCAGCCCGAGCGGTACCAGATAATTCCCCTGCGGTTGTTCCTTCGGCACACGTTCCAAAAGCTCTGCCAGTGAAAGCTTGTCCGGGATCACTGAAATCCCCACAGGGTTATTCACTCCTGCCACTGCTTTCATCTCCGAACTAATCCGGCGGAGAGAGGCAGCAATCTGATCATCAGAGCTGCCATCCACAGGAAGCGCGGTATGAAATTCCAGAATCCGGTTATCTTTGAGCAGTCCGCGCCCTACGGTATTCGTTGGCTCCATCCCTTCTGTTCTGCCCAGAATACTGGAATAATCCAATCTATCAGACATTTGATATACTAGAGCCTGCTTAATATTCTGGCTGATTCGGTAAGGATAAGAGTTTACAGCATTGGCAGCGAACACGAAGTATATCCCGTAATTACCGCCTTCACGCACCAACTTGGAAAGCTCTAAGATAAAGTCATCATATGCTTCTGAGAATCCTGTGTAATTATCGAGCAGAATAACAATATAAGGAACCTTCTCTCCAGTGGCCGCACTGTACGAGACCAAATTGCTGATTCCAAGCTGAGAAAACTTACGTTTGCGTTCATCCAATTGGGACAACAACCAACTGATCAGTTTTCCAAGCTTTTGTTCATCCTCTGGAAAAATAATATCCCCTACATGTGGAAGCTCGTGGAATACTCCCAAGGTACGTGTACCAAAATCCAATATATAGAAATGAACGTAATCAGGTTCATATTTCAAGGCGAGGGACATGATAATTGTCTTTAACAGCGTAGTCTTACCGCTGCTCGGCGCTCCATAAACCAGTAAATGTCCATCCTGATTAAAATTAATATCCAGATTGTATTGCTCCTGATCTGACGGATTATCAATTCGTCCAACGGTGGCAATAAGATTCTGATCTGGCTGCTTCCATGATTGCCCATCCCAGATCTGATTCTGATCCATAACATCCGCTAAAGTCATAGTCTCCGGAAGTGGAGGCAGCCACAGCTGAAAGGCCTCTCCGATCGATTGCTCAGCAGAAATGGCAGCTATATGATTAACTACAGCCTGCAGCTCACTCAGTTGCGAGGCATGATCACTGTTTTTCGCTTTCGGAATCAGAGCTCTACGTTCACCACTTAGTGAAACGATATCCATCTTGGGACTTCCATCCTGATCTGTCTCCCCTGCTTGATAAGGCGCTCCGCTCCAGGAGGATTGGAACAAAGTGAATACTTCATTATTACCAACTTGCAAATACCCACGGCCTTTTTCTTTGATCTCTGCTGCCTCCGTGCGTTTCAGCATCTCCTGACTATCCGAAGGTGTCTGCACCTTCAGACATAGCTTAAATCTGGAGTTACTCCAGATCTGGTCATCGACTACGCCAGAAGGTTTTTGTGTTGCCAATATTAAGTGAATCCCCAAGCTTCTTCCGACCCGTGCCGCACTGACTAGCTCTTTCATAAATTCCGGTTGATCTGATTTAAGTTCTGCGAACTCATCTACCACTATGATCAAATGCGGCAAGGGAAGGTTAACTTCTTTATTGCGGTAAAGAATGATGTAATTATCAATGCTGGTCACTCCGGCTTCACTGAACAGTCGCTGTCTCCGCAAAAGCTCACTTTTGATGGAGGCAAGGGCCCGATTGATCTGATTACCGCCAAGATTGGTGATTGTTCCCACCAGATGTGGAAGTCCAAGAAAAGCATTAGCCATTCCTCCACCCTTATAGTCGATCAGTACAAAAGCAATCTCATGCGGATGATAATTTACCGCCAGACCCAAAAGTAGAGACTGAAGCAGCTCACTTTTCCCCGATCCGGTAGTGCCGGCTACTAGACCATGTGGACCATAGCTTTTTTCGTGCATATCGAACAAAAGAAATTTCCCGCCTGCCCCGAGCCCCAGAGGAATGGACATTGTACGGTTAGCCTGGTTTTTTGACCAGCGCTCCATTACCTTTAGATCCTCTACCTGCTCAACCTCAAAGCTCTCCAGAAAAGTAACCATTGGTGGGATATAGCTGTTATTTTGACCTTCCTTAATTCTGAGCGGAGACAAGGAACGGGCAAAAAACTCTGAATTTTTTTTATCCAGAGAATCGGCATAAAAATAATCCGCTAAATGACTTAACAGCTGATTAGTATCTTTTCGAACCATCCCCTTACCATCCTTGATTTCCAGAATAGCCTGGGAATTCAGCGGCAGCGCAACATCAATCTTTTCTGATGTAAAAATGCTGGTCACTCCAAGTGAAGCATTGCCCGAGAGCAAATACTTCATCATATCCGTGCTGTCCCACAGTTCAGGAGCAAAAACCAGAAAAACATAATGCGGGGTCTGCATTGGCTGTAGTCCATAACCATTCGTGCTGTTTTCTTCTCTTTTTCTAAGCTCTGGAAGTAATTCATCCGCAATATTGGAGGCATCAAAGGATGTTGTAGCCAAACTTCTCTGGCTTCGATTTTTATTCCATGTATGGGGCAACCATTTCAACCATTCCCAGTGTTCCAGATCATCAGGCTGCATCACGCATATTACTCTTACATCATCGTAGCCTTGGTGTGTTGTTAAATGAACTAGAACTCCATTGAGGAAATCACGAACCTCCTGCTGTTTGCCGTATATTCCGAGCGTATTAATATTCCTTAGCGGTATGTAGACCGGAATATCTCGCACAAAATACATCTCTTCGCATATTTTACTGGCGATTTCTTCAAGTGGGTTGTCATCGTCAATTGCTTTCGCTTTCGAGCTATATATTGGCACCAGAGCAATCGGCTGGATACCAACACCAACCCTGAGATTCAAAAAGTCATCTTCAATTCCGGTTTTTTCCCACAACTGCTTGCTTCTCCCCCGTACGATTTCTACGCAGGATTGAATACTTGGATGGATATATGTATAGGCTTCTCGTTGCGTACTGGCGGCACTTTGTAAATCATTACGAACCTGGAATAAGTAGTTGAGATATTTCTTTTCAAGTTTCTTGTTCTGTTCATGATGTTTTTTCACACTGGATTTATAATTCAAAATTGAAACCATGACCGTCAGAACAGTCATACCCATGGTTGATATCAGCATGGTAAACGACCTGGTCAATGTTGACATAAATATAGAGATGACTAACATCCCGATGGGGGGGACTATAATCGTCAACCATGAGAAGGTTGGTTTTCCCGATGGTCGGGCAGGATCCTCCAAAACCAATTCACCTTCCGGGTAATTTGGTTTAATTCGAGGGGTTCTTTGTACCTGATTAGTTAGCATTTCTTGAGCACTCATCTTTTTCATCACCACTGGATAGGAATTTTGGATTAACAAGGATAAATAGTGTAAATTTTAAATAAAAAATAAATTATTTTCCAATTTAGGAGATACATACTGCATTATCGGTTCGACGACTAAATAGTTTATATTTTCCATAACATTTTTTGCTAAAATGGTTCAAAGATCCCCAATAAATTACCATTATTTTCATAAAAGTAAAATTACTAGTGTACATAGATCCAGTTCTAAGGTCACCTCACCGTTCTTTCTTTTTGATATAATTTAAGACATTTGGCACATTTACTTTTTTTATTTCTTTTTGTTCACCTTACTTTTCAGTACTAAAATTACGAGTTTTTTGTATCCAATATTCCATTTTAGACCCTATGTATCAGACCATTTCTACCAAACTGGAGAGAATTCATACTTCTGATAAGGAATTAACCCGTGAAAAAACTAGGAAATCCCTGCTAACTCGAACTATTTCCCGATATTAAATCTCATATATGTTTAAGCAAATGCAAACAGACAACCTCGTATGAGGCTGCCTGATGTATTCTTTAATCCAAGCAGAATGAAATCATTTTGCATGAGGGCGATGAGCTGGACGGAATTTAATTTCAAGTGGAGGGGCGCACTAAGGTTTCTTCTAGTGGGAACAGGAAACTCCTTGTTATTACGCTTCTGCTCATCCTTGTCTTTATTCGGAGATATTGAGTTCGTGCAAGAGGTTGTAGTCCAATCACAAGTGGAAGCCGTACAGCAAACCACCCTCTTATTTATCTCAAAACAAAAGGTTGGATCTGACCAAATGGATAATCATAGCTTTAAAGATTTAATGCAGAAACATCTTTCTTACAAGCTTCTAACCTACACATCCGCATCACGAACGAACTTACTAGGCGCTGTCGAGGAACGACTTGCAAGTTATTTATTAACGATACAGCTCCAACGGGAGTTTGGAAAAGAAATTCAGACGCCATACATCCCAGATATAGCCTCTTTGATTGAGACTCCCCCCCGCCATTTAAACCGTGTCATTCAGCGGCTCACCGACAAGGAGATCTTATATAAAGTTAAGCAAGAAATTGTTGTACTCGATTGGGAGCATTTGGATGAGTTATCTAACGAAATAAGATTTGAATAACCTAAAAGTCCATCATTCAATTGAGGATAAAATGATCGATGTCATCATAACGGATATCGATCTTTTCTCCGTTTCTTTTGACAAGATTTATATACAGAGGAGCTGCATCAACACTTCCGCCACCAACTAATACATGGTAGTCATCATTGATTTCATATTTGCGGATGTACAAACCTGAACCAACGTCTTCAAAGGGATAACCTTCAAAATCCTTCCACGACAACGCCTCGCCTTGCTGAGCTAGATCGCGTACTTCATCAATGGACAATATCTCAACTTTTTTATCACCACAGGCTGAATGTATAAATCGTTTAAGCAAACAATAACAGCATTATCAAGTTACGCTTATTCTCATTCATACACCTCCCAACTCCATCGGGATCTTCCCTACATTGAAAGGTACACCTTCTGGTGCGTTTAAAAATGGCTTGAATTTCGGGAGTTCAGCTAAGTGCTCGGAATTCTAATTAGTTAACTTACCTGTATATGTTGACTGGTCGTCACCAGATTTCTTTCTTGCACCGTCATCATCTTTGCAAGTGTCAGTTATGTTACGGACAAAGTCCTATTCTTTGAATAACACCTTACTATAGATGTCGTGCTCTCCATCTTAAAAGGTGCGATTTTTCTTTTTCAGTGTCACTATAGTTATATAATATTTTACAAGTGCGAGTAATTTTAAAAAAAACGTAGATAACAAAGGTAACAAAAAACAGGTCAATCATGGTGGTATCTGACCATAATCGACCTGTTCTATGTAACGGATTACCGCTATTTGGGTTATAAAAATAAAGCCTTTAATGTGCGTACAATCAAAATAACCAAATCTTTATACGGGTATTACATGGGTTAAGTCTGCTTAGGCTCAACCGCCCGACTTATTCGGCACTGGGTAGGGTCTATTCATCAACAACCTAAATAGGATAAAAGACCAATAGTAAGGGCGGTATTTCTCGTATTAATAATCCTTAATATAAATTTTCAAAAAAATCGTTAAAACTGTTTTTCAAAAAAAACATATTTTCCATTTCTACATCTGACTCCATGTCATGCATCCAAAAATATATTTTTCCAAAGTATTTCTCACTAACTCCAATACAAATCTCGTTTCCTCCTGGATCACTAGCAATCGAAATAAATCCCTCAGGTAGCTCACCATCTAAAACCTCAAACACCTTAGCCAAATTTCCCTTCATATCACCGATCCCGTAAAATTTATTTACGACACTTTCACCATCTTCATCAGAAATCTTAAATGTAGATGTTTCAGGATAGCCTCCATTATATTTAAGCAAAAAATCAATATACTGTTCAGGAAGATTAAGAACATATTTACCTTCAAATTCACGAATTTCATTTATAGTTATTTTCTCATTTGCTCGATCCATATTCGCCATGGTTATTCTCCTTTTTTATTTTTTCCATTTACTGTAGACTGACCACCGATATGTCTAAACTCTCTATGAATATCTTCATCAACAAGAATCATTGTCTTTCCATCTTCATGATGATGCCACGAATAACCTTCAGGAGGTTTATTACTTGCTGGCACAGGCGGATCAGAATCCTTATTAAGCCCTGCTTCTAAATTAGCTTTTTTGAAGTCTTCTTGAGGGTTCTTAGGCACAGTAACTTCAATTGGTACTGGTTTAACAGTAGGGTGGTAATATGCTGAAAAGTCAGGATACCCATTAGGATAACTAATTGATATCCCTTCTTTATTAGTATAAGTCCAAGTCCCACTCTTATCTAACGAAATAGTACCGCCTTTATCATACCACTTTTTAGGAACAGGTGAGTTCATAGGCTTGGTATTCATTATTTCTTCTTTAAAATCTGACAGTTCTAACTTCCCTGTCTTTTTACCCGTCCCCTCAACCTTACCACCTTTCACATCCCCAAACCCATTCATCTCATTTATATAATGCTCCTGCACAAATGTTTTGGGCAGTGGATTCGAATCCATGGGGATCTTTCCTACACTGAAAGGCACACATTCTGGCGTGCTTAAAAATGGCTTGAATTTCGGGAGTTCAGCCAAGTGACCGGAATTCTAATTAGTTATCTTAACTGTATATGTTGACTGGTCGCCACCAGATTTCTTTCCTGCACCGTCATCGTTGCAAGTCAGTTATGTTACGGACAAAGTGCTACTCTTTGCTTTTTATTTCTTAGTATTACTATCGTTATATGGCATTTTACAGTTGTTAGTAATGTCGAAAAAAACGCAGATAACAAAGGTAACAAAAAACAGGTCAATCATGGTGGTATCTGACCATAATCGACCTGTTCTATGTAACGATTTAACGTTATTAAAGTTATACCTTTCAAGAATTACTGTGCGTACAAACGAAATGAACAAATCTTTATACGGGTATTACATACTTAAGTGCGTTACTCGTTCAATAAAGAATTCATTCGGCACTGGGTAGCCCCGTTGAAGTCGGATGAAATCCCATGTTTTTTTATTCTTCGCTATAAGAATAGTCAAGCAAACTAAGTAAACTTCGATTTAAGTACTTTATGTGGCATAGATCCAAATAACTATTGATAATTAACTTATTCTCTTTTCTAAGTAGCTGATCTGAACCATTTTCTAAAAACAACAGATTCCCACCATATTGTTATATAAACTTTCCTATAACTTTAATCAGAGCTTCTAATCCTTGATAAAAGGTGTTACCAAACAAGTGACCCCTAATGCAATTATTAACATTTACGTCATAATGGTTTCTAACAAAATTCATGTCAGAAATATCCTCAAGTTCAAGAACCAATTAGATTTCTTCTTTATCATTGTGAACCGATGCCTTATCTTTCCCCTGATTTTCCCAAGTCAACCTAATCTAATCCTTTATTCGGTTTTCTAGTATTGCTAAAATCTATTAGAGTTTTCATCTCATGGCTTGATATGCCAACTAGCAATTCTCCATGTATTGTAATACTTGAATTCACAAAATGTATTTCATCAAAACCAGTGATATTTAAGAATTTCGTATTTTCAAAGTGACAATTGAGGAATTTCACATTTTTAAAAGTAGAATTATTAAATGTTGATGATAAAAATTTAGTCTTTTTAAATTCTACTTCAGAAAAAGTTGAATCATCCATATATGTTAGTTCAAGTTTAGCATTTGAAATTTCCACATCAAAAAACTTCGATTCATAAAAGGTCGTTCTAAAAGAATCTAAGTTTTTGAAAACAGTTGAACTAAACCTCGAATTGTCCGCCTTACCTTTCCTGAATATATTATCTGAAAATTCACACCTATTAAAGTTACTACCGCAGAGCGATGCTCCACTTAAATACACATTTGAAAAGTCACACTCGTTGAATACTATTTCTAAAAAACTACTATTGTTTAAATCATAACCTGTAAACACTATCCCATCAAAAGAAGTATCTTGATAAATAAGTTCGCACACTTCATTTGAAAGCCCCATTGAAAACTCAGTGTATTTCTTTAGTTTTGTAAGTAAATCCATTTAATACCACCTCCTAAGGCCATGTAACTACTTTATCTATTAAACCTTGAATTGATAATTCATGCAAAAGTTCTGCTTTGTTTTCGATACTTAAGTTAGAGACATCTAGTATCACATTTTCACCTTCGCTTAGAGATTTATTAATTGATCTCATAGCGCTCGAAAGTTTGTAACACTCCCTTTTTAGGCGGATAATTTGAATTAAAGGACTTGACATCCCAAGCTTGCCCTTTTGCATCTATAAATTCTGCTTTTCCAGATGGATCTCTAGTTATAGGTCCATCTAATTTTTTCATTTCCTCAAGTTCTAACCCAACCCTTGCCTCATGTTTTCCTTTTTCAATATCAATCTGCCTTGTGGAACCTGCATGAGCTGGATCATGTGCCAAATCGTCAATCTCAGATTGTGTTCTTTTGCCAATAAAATTCTCAGCTTCGTCAAATTGGTGAACAATTCTATCATCTGTCTGACCTTTACCCGTTCCCTAAGTAGTAATCTTAAACTCGACTAAAAGAGAGGTGATAACTGTTTTACCAATTACCACCATTATATCATCCGGCTTTTAGTTCCGTTAGAGGACTCAATGCTCTGTATTCTGTTTTGTTCTTCATCATGCTGTAGATGATGTTCACAAGCCTTCTCATTACGCATATAAGGGCTTGTTTCTTGGTTTTCCCTTCTGCTAGCTTCCGTTGATAGAACTTGTAGAACAAGGGATTACGCTGTCTCTTGTTCTTCCCTTTGGCTACTTGTATTTGTTGTACGGCTAGGTTGTGGAAGATGCTATTCAGAACATTACCTTGACCACTTGCTTGGTCTTTGCCCTTGCCGCCCGAACTAAAGCGTATCGGTGCGATTCCTGCGAAACGGGCTAGCTTATCTGCATTTGAGAAGCGATAAATGTTTCCGATTTCAGGGACCAGTTCCGCTGCTGTAACGATGTTGATTCCGTCCATCGACTCGAGTTTGTAGTCGGTTTGGGCTACTTACTATAGTTGTCGTGCTATGTATCTTGAAAGTTGTGATTCTGTCTACCTCTTCCTCACTATCGCTACAGGGTAATCTACAGTTGCGAGTAAATTTGAAAAAAACGCAAGAAAGCGAACATAACAAAAAACAGGTCAATCATGGTGGTATCTGACCATAATCGACCTGTTATATGTAACGCTTTAGCATTAATTAGGTTATACTAATCAAGCATTACGTGCGTACAAAGGAAATCAAGAAATTCTTGTAGCGGTATTACATGAGTTAAGTGTGCTATTGGTTGAATGATGAGTTCATTCGGCACTGGGTAGCCCCCACATGATTATGTTCGTAGCAACCACCTATACAACACTACAATTAATCAGCTTTCAAACCTAAGATGTATTCTACTCTTGATTTAGTAGAATCGCTTGTTTCCCTGATTGTGTATTCACTTTTATTATTAATTAATTGTTTACAGATTTGAATGTCTTGTAACAGCTTATCAATGTCATATTTATCTATATGCTCTTCAAAGTTAGTGATTTTCAGATAACTCTCTAGTTTAGAATATATAAAATCAGCAATTTCTTTATATTTCAAACTCTCTATTGTAATAGAAACAAAATATAATGTTTTAGTAAACAAACTATCGTTTACTATTCTCCAATCCTCTTCCAAAGTTTTTGCTGAAACCTGCGCCACATTTAAACCTTCTTCTTCAATATATTCTTCAAAGTCTAAAACTATAGATGATTTTATTGATTCATAACTTGTCATGTTCATATCATCAGTCCTTATTTCATATTTTTAGAGTAGACATTTAACTCAATATTTGGGAACTTACGTCTAAATTCCATAATTAAATTGGAACAACTTTGACATGCATCTAGTTCTGTAAACAAATCTATTCGCCCTTTAACATTAGGGTCTTTTATTTGAGAAGCAATATCTTCAAGAATCTTTGCCTCCGTGTCATTAAATCTTGGAAATTCATCATCAACATAGGTTTCCAATGACTTATCAACTTTGGAAGAACTAAAATCTCCAACATTACTACCAACGCTATCAGAGGAATGAATCTGACTGTGTGCTTGAAATTCTTTTTTAATATCAGGAATGCTTACATCTGCCACTGCGACATTCCCACTACTTAACTTTCTTAGTTTTCTATCAAGTTTATCTCTCTGTGTTTTTGAGAGATTTTTGTATTCGTCGGAATTCCCTATTTTTTCTATTTCTCTGTTAATATCGCCTCTAACATTTTGAGTCTTCTCATATAAGCTATCTATTGTCCGATTAGGTAATTTATTTTTACCCGTCCCCTCAATCTTACCACCTTTCACATCCCCTAACCCATTCATCTCATTTATATAATGCTCCTGCACAAATGTTTTGGGCAGTGGATTCGAATCCATGGGGATCTTTCCTACACTGAAAGGCACACCTTCTGGCGTGCTTAAAAATGGCTTGAATTTCGGGAGTTCAGCCAAGTGTCCGGAATTCTGAATGACTTTATTAAGGTCTTTCACGCCTTCCATCGCTTTAGTGGCAAAATCTTGTACCCCATCGGCCACTTTTCCTACCTTTGTACCCTTAGTCACAGATAGCCCCGGTACCAATACAGAAGCAGCTGCACCCAGCATGGAAGCCTTTTCCTCCGGCGTTCCCTCATTAAAGTTATGATACATCTTCTTCGCTGCTTCTGCCAATACTTCTGGATGTTGCATGAGATAAGATGCTGTATCTGCCATTTCCTGTGTCGTCTTCTCCGGGTCTATGACAAAATGGAATGTAAACGTCACCGTATCCACAACACCCATAACGGTTTCCTCGATAAGAGATCCTACAAATGCCCGCGTAACCGCATCCGCTTGTACCACTTTTTTCCGCCATTCGGTCATTCCGTAGGTTGATTCCAACCACAAATAATATGCCGATAACGAATTGGTCTCGTTAGGTTTTAATACATGCGCATTAAAATAGTTGAGTGTTATCTCATTTTCATTGTTATATGCGGTAATCGGTGTCCCATCTGGAAGCTCCATCGGCGGAATATTCAGTCGTTCCCCTACGAGTTGGCGCTTAGCCCAGGCTCCCTGATCTCCTGGTTCCATCGCCATTCGGAGCATCAGCAGATACGATTCATTCTGAACTAATGGTACGCTGCTGGTAGTAATTGACGGATCATAATCACACGCCTTAACCGCTGGTTTCTTGAAATACCCACTTAGATCCTTACCTGCTTTGTAATGGACTTCGTCTATGCCTAGATATTTCAGCTTTTGGCGTGCGTCTTCCGCCAGCTTATGCATTGCGTCCATTTGGGTCTCGTTTCCAAACGCTTGATATACTTTATAAGCAGTCTGCGCTTTTGCAATTTGATCCCGTGCCTGGTAGATATCCTTCAGCTTGCTATGGGCTGCAATAGAGTCGATCGTTCCCAGTCCGGAATTCTTAACCGTTGTTTGGAGTTTCTGCACCAAAGGATCGCTATTCAACTCATCCCGTCCCATTAAAGAAGCAATCGAGGTGATCAGTTTCGTGACCATCTTCTGGGCATACGTTGGGATCGGAAACTGCCCACTTGCACTGCCTCCCCCAAGTTTTCCGAACATCCCTCCAAGAGTACCAAATTGCTGAAAAAGTTGATTAGCCTGCCTCTTGTTCTCATCCTGTGCGCCTTGAACACCTTTTACTACAAGACGAATAATATCTTCAAGCTTTTCAGCTTCTACCGTCAGTTCATTGATAAGCGTCTGAGCTCGTATCAAATCTGAACCTAGCGGAATACCACCCCAGTTATTGGTCTGACCTCTCAGTTGCAAGTACAGCCGGTTGGTATCTTGGCTTACCAGTCTGATTTTCGTCTGTAGGCGTTCGACTTCATCTTCTTTAAATACCATTTTGTCCAATGCCATTTATGACCTCCAGTTCTTACACTTAGACCACCCAATGCACTACTTTCTTCGACCCCTCAGGTCTTTATGTACTACTTCATTTTTAAAAACTTAAGTATTTGGAGCGCACACCTAACCTATATATCGGCTTAACTTCCCATTATTTTACTTTAAATCCTTTCTTTTATTTTTTTGATTCTAATCACTTCTATAAGAATAAGTAGACAGCACAAAAACAGGTTGATTATGGTGGTATCTGACCATAATCAACCTGCTAGACGTAACGCTATTGCATTATGTAAGTTATAAAATTCAAGAGTTGATGAGCGTACAAAGGAAATGACTAAATCTCTATACCTGTATTACATGGATTAAGTGTGTTACTGGTTGAATAATGGGTTATTTTATAACCTCCTATGTATCTGTTAATAAAAAAATAATCACAAACTCATTGCTAACATTAACAAGTAAATCAGAATAACTCTCCTCTAATCTACATTTGAGTTCATTCATTTGAGGGAATACTTGTACATATATATAAATCTCTGTGATTTTATGGCTATCAGGATCAAGAAACATTGTAACATTCTTAATTGGGATTCCCTTTTCTAAATATCAAGAGTAGATCAACTAACAAACCATCGAGAGGCTTTTCAAAGGAAATCTTTTTGTAGTGCATCCCATTCATGATCAATAAAAGTAAACCAATTAGGGGTTTCAAGCTTGCCCTTTAACAATCCAGATAATTTCCATTTCCTTATGCCAATGTGGTGTAGTTAATATACTGCCATCGTTCTAAATACAGCGGTACGGAAAGGCTTTATCCAGTCGTGGGAATTCCAAATAAATGGCCATCTGATCATCTCTCTTACTTATTTAGTAGATTTACTATTGAAGCTGTAACGTAAGAAGAGCTATCCAGTACCCAACCAGGGAAGCATGGACAGCAAATTTTAGGGATCGTTAATGATTCAATTTCTCTCATTTCGTAATTGCTCCACCGTCCCTACGAAACTGCTTGGGGGTCAAGCCAGTGTATTTTTTAAATAACTGTGTATAGTAACTTTGGCTGCAAAACTTAAACATCAAAGCGATTTCGGAAATAGACTGATTCGTGTGAATGAGGATCGACTGCGACTCCTCAATTCTACGCCGGTTGATAAATTCCGTGAGCGGCATGCCCGTTTCACGCTTGAAGCGGTCGGACAAATAACTGGGATGCACACCGACATGCCGAGAGATCAGGCTAAGGTTCAAATCTTGAAACAAATGCTCGCGTATAAAATATACGGATAGATTGACAATATGTGAATAGTGAAGGTTCTCCTTCTGCTGGCGCATCACTGTAATGAATTGCAGGACCATTTCATATTCGTATCGATGAAGTGCCTCAAGCTCCGTCGTAGCTTCCACCGCACGAATGAACGTATCACTCAGCTGAAAAGCTGTCTCAGGGTCAACACCACCCCGGATAATCGCACGTGTAAACAAGGTGCAGGATGCAATCATAGCGTTTTTCTTGGAGCGCAGCGGATATCGGGCTAGCGTAGCAGCTTCCATTGCGTTAATTCTATGCAGTGCTTCCAGTGCCCGGTTCTCGTCACCGAGTCGGATCGCTTCCAAAAGCTCATGTTCATAATCCAGCGGAGGATGGACAAATCCCTCTGACAGCTCCACAGAACGTGTGGACCAATATTCCGGCAGTTTATGTTGTCCTTTAAGTTGATCCATACTTGTTAACCTCACCTAAAAATTTTGATAATATCCTAAATAATTTAGTATAATTCTAGCCCTTTCGGACTTAAAATTCAATTCATAACCATCAAGGGAGGAAACATAAGCATGAGCTGGAGCATTGCCAATCAGGGATTGTCGGCAGATACCCTACTGAATTTGGAAAGTATTTTTGCGCTGGGGAATGGATATTTGGGCGTGCGTGGCAATTTTGAAGAAGGGTATTCCGATAAAGAAATCCGCAGTATCCGCGGAACATATTTGAACGCCTTTCACGATGTGATTGACATTCCCTATGGGGAGAAGCTATTCGCCTTTCCAGGTACCCAGCAAAAACTGGTTAATATTATAGATTCCCAAGGGATAAATATTTATATAGGCGAAGATATGGAGCCATTTGCACTTACAGCAGAGAATGTCCTCGCCTATGAGCGTAACCTCCATCTGGACAAGGGATACTCGGAGCGTAAAATCCACTGGAAATCCCCCTCCGGTAAAGAACTCAAGCTGCATTTCCGTAGACTCGTTTCTTTCACTACCCGTGAACTTTTTGCCATTCATCTGACTGTTGAGCCTGTCAATTTCACCGGTCCAATCCGGGTTGTCTCTCGTGTAAATGGCGATGTTAGCAACTATACGAACCCGAATGACCCGCGTGTAGCTGCAGGACATTCCAAACGCCTGAGTGTAGTAGCGTGTGAAGCTCGGGGTGAATATGTATGCCTGGAGAACGTGACGATGGCTTCGGCCCTGCGGACCTCCTGTGTTACCAGGCATGAATGGGAAGGTGAATGGCAGGTTGAAACTCAGGCTGGAGAAACCGATGCTACAGTGACGGCAATCGCCTCCTTGTCTGGGCCACTATCGTTGACCAAATGGAATGTCTATACCGATACACTACGACATGAGCAAATGCTTGTAGATACCGGTATTCAGGTACAAGAATCATTGAAGCACCTCTCCTTTGAAGACATGCTGGAACAGCAGGAGCATTATTTGGCTGACTTCTGGAAGCGTTCCGATGTAGTCATCGAGAACGACTTGTCGCTTCAGGAGGGCATACGTTTCAACCTTTATCAGCTGCTGCAATCAGCCGGACGAGACGCGCATAGCAACATCTCCGCTAAAGGCTTATCCGGTGAAGGGTACGAAGGCCATTATTTCTGGGACACGGAGATTTATATGTTCCCTGTGTTCCTGATGACTTCGCCTGACTTGGCCCGGCAGCTCCTATTGTACCGGTATTCCAAGCTGGAGGAGGCAAGGGAACGTGCTAAAGAGATGGGCCACGCCCAAGGTGCATTGTTCCCATGGCGAACGATTTCAGGTACGGAATGTTCCTCCTTCTTCCCATCCGGCACAGCTCAATATCATATCAGCGCCGATGTAGCCTACAGCTATATCCAATACCATCTAGCGGAAGAAGATGACACCTTCTTGCTCGAATACGGCGCCGAGGTGCTATTTGAGACAGCACGGCTTTGGATGGAGATCGGTCATTACTACGAAGGTAAGTTTCACATCGATGAAGTGACTGGACCGGACGAATACACATGTCTTGTGAACAACAACTATTACACCAATGTAATGGCCAAACATAATTTAAAATGGGCGGCACGCAGTTTTGCGCGGCTTCAAGAATATGACGAGGCTGCATTCCAAGCTTTGTGTGTGCGCCTGCATGTAACTGGACCAGAAGCAGACAGCTGGCTGAAGGCGGCGAATGCCATGCTGCTTCCTTACGACGAGAAGCTAGGCATTAACCCGCAGGATGATACTTTTTTACGCAAAGCAGTCTGGGATTTCGAGAATACACCACCGGAGAAACATCCGCTGCTGCTGCATTACCACCCGCTTACCCTGTACCGTTATCAAGTCTGCAAGCAAGCGGATACCGTACTGGCTCATTACTTGCTGGAAGACGAGCAGTCGCAAGAAACGATTCGCAAATCGTATGATTATTATGAGCAAATCACTACCCATGACTCTTCTCTGTCCTCTTGCATATTTAGCATCATGGCCTCGAAAATCGGATACAAGGACAAGGCGTATAACTACTTTATCGAGACTGCACGACTGGATCTCGATAATACACACGGCAACACCAAAGACGGATTACATCTCGCTAATATGGGTGGAACGTGGATGGCCATTGTGTACGGTTTTGCCGGAACACGTCTTAAGGAAAACGGCCTATCGCTCGCTCCGTCCCTACCTGCGGGCTGGCAGAAATATAACTTCCGCCTCACCTTCCGCGGACGTCTCATTGCTGTAACCATTCGCGAGGAAGGCCTGGAGCTGGAATTGTTAGAGGGTGAAGCACTTGATCTAATTCTCTACGGCCAATCGGTAACTCTGGGCAACGAGAAGCCGGTAACTCAGGCGTTGCAAGCCTAATTCATAAGGAGAGATACACAATGAATGCAACATCTCAAATTCAAGCCGTAATCTTTGATCTAGACGGCGTTATTACCGATACCGCAGAATACCATTATCAGGCTTGGGGCATGATTGCGAAAGAGCTGAGCCTCCCGTTCACCCGAGAATTCAATGAGAACCTCAAAGGTGTATCGCGCATAGCCTCACTGGAGTTGCTACTTGGACAAGCGGCAACTCCGCACACCTACTCTCCCGAAGAGATGGAGGAGATGGCGAACCGCAAAAATGAGTTTTATCAGCAGCTCATTCAGCAGGTAACCCCGGCCGATGTGCTGCCTGGCATTTCTGAATTGCTCGCCGAGCTGAAGAACCATGGAGTGAAGACTGGCATTGCCTCCGCTAGTAAAAATGCCTTTACAGTTATCCGCCTTCTAGGTATGGAGAAAGAATTCGGAGTTATTGTAGATGCAGCCAAGCTTGCCCGCAACAAACCAGACCCGGAAGTGTTCCTGACCGCCGCCGATGCGCTTGGTGTAGATCCGCAATTTTGTGTCGGGGTCGAAGACGCAGTCGCCGGGGTAGAAGCGATCAAAGCGGCCGGTATGTTCGCTGTATATATCTCCTTACAGGAGAGCTTGTCCAACGCTGATATGAACTTGAACAACACTGCTGAACTTAACTACTCCGAGCTAAACCAACAATTCGCTAATAAGAATAGAGTAACTAAATAATCGGGTATCCCAGTCTCAATATATGTAAGTCACGAACTAAGCCGGCAAGCTCCTAAGGGAAGCTTGCCGGCTTTTGTTTGAAATATACTTTTCAGAAAATCCGCTTCTGATTTCGATCATCAATAATAATCTGCACCACTTCCTTAAACCTCAGTATAGGCACACTCTCCCGTTCCCTCAGGAACTTAAGACTAACCTGTAGATCCACATCATCCGTCATTACAATCAGCCACTGGTATGTAGCCCGTAGACGCATTCTCGTAATATCTCTGATCGGCAGGCTTTCAAAAAAAACGACTGTAATCTCGGCTAAATTGAGAGTTGATCACATCCCCTACTAGCTGACATGCAGTGGTCGCATCCATCAAGCTGGATAGCATCAGACTTCTCGCTTCACGGAGACACAGCGCTTTTTGGTATTGCAACAGGCTCATCGAAGTAAATGCCAATGCTTGTGAAACGAGGTCCCATTCATAGTACCAGCTCGTCCAAGTCTGCAACTTTCCTTTGCTGGAGAAGTTGTCGTGGAGCCAGGAAATCGCCTTCATAATCCGCTGCACGTCCGAATCCTCAAACCCCATTTCAGCAATGTGAACGCCGATGGGGCTGTACGGGAATTGTAACAAAACCTCATCCTCCACGAGTGGCTATCTTTTCAGCATCGTCGAAACTTTGCTGACTTCCTCCAGCATCCTTACCACGTCTAGAGTGCTTAAGTCGGCACCCGTCACGTAACCCGCGTTCCACTGACGAACTGGAGCCAATCATTAGAGACCAACTTCCTGGTAGAGCATCACAAAACATTACTCCCTAGCTGGAACCCTCAGACTGCAACTATATTCCTCATATCTTTTGTTTAATGGCCTATGTTTAATTTTATATGATTTAAAATACTATTTGATAATTTCGAAAGGATAATACATTCTAATTCTTCAGCTCTCTTCAAATTAACATTAGCTCTCTCAATTATCTTCTTATCTTGTTTTCGAAAAAACTTTGAGTATAATGCAACTCCAGTTTCTAATAAACTATAGAGATCTCTTAAATCCTTTACAAGCGTCTCATCGCATTCTATACGCAATGATTCTACTAAGTAATTGGCTCGGTATATAAGACCTCGCTTGTTTTCTAATAATCTTCTCATACCCTTTTCAATATTATGTATTCTAAACGGCTTAAAGTATTCGTGAAGGTCATTGTTCAATAGAATTTCAGTAAGATTTTGATAAAAAGCTTTATAAATAGCTATTCCATTCCAGCGATAGAATCTTGAATCACGAGATATATTTTCAACACCGTTCAAATAATGAATCAAAGTATCATAAATAATATTTAACCTTACCTGTCTATTAAAATTATTTTTAACTTCAAAAGTAGATGCAGGTTCGCCTACCCTCGATAGAAAAAGTAACCATGAGTCCACATAATCATCTTTTAATATAATTTCTAAAGAAGAGTGAAACGATTGTTCAAGATCAGAAAAATTTAAACTTTCCAAACTCCACTTATTATCAACGTTCTCCAAAAAATACAATAATTCAGTTTCCTCGTCATAACCGACGAACATAGTTCCATGCACAGAATCTAAATTTCTTACTTTGTGGTATTCTCTGAAGTACTTTTGATTAAGTGTTAATAGTACATATTTTTTTTCTTTAAGTGCTTTTAGTGTAGCGTCCAAAATTGTATCTTTCCCAAGGATAATTCTTGTTGTTGATAAAACTTCATCAAATACAAATTCGTACTCAGTCGGGCTGGATGAACCTAATTCATAGTAACTACATTCAAAATATTGATCTACTTGTAATCCAATAAAACGTTCAATATACCAAGGTATTAATTCTTTGTTAGATAAAATCATACTCAATTTATAATAATCAAAACAATTGATATTCATGTCTACATCGAGATTTACAGGCAAGATATATCTAGTCATTTTTGTACCTCCCTACTTTATCTTGGATTGTCATACATAAACCTATTGATAGTATTGCGCTTGAGCTTTCCACATCGAGCTGTACTCCTGCTGATCCAACAGCAACTGATGATGAGAACCATACTCCACTAATTCTCCATTGTTAAACACAGCGATCTTATCACAAAATTTACAAGCAGATAAACGATGTGAAATATAAATAACGGTGCGATTTTCCGTAAGAAGATTAAAGTTGTTGTACATCTCAAATTCCGCATAAGGGTCCAATGCAGCTGTAGGCTCGTCCAGAATAAGAATAGGTGACTTTTTGAGTAAAGCCCTAGCAATTACTACTTTCTGACTCTCACCGCCCGAAAAGTCTGTCCCTTTTTCATCAAAGATTTTATGTACCTGGGTATCTATACCTTTGTTCAAGCGCTTCATTTTGTCTTCCAGTCCTACTTGATTAAGAACTTCTTCTATTTCTTTTTCTGATATTCCGCTATCCTTCAAGCATAAGTTTTCTTTAATCGAAAATGAAAATAACTTATAATCTTGGAAAACAACGCCTAAAATTTTCATATATTCATCATATCGATATTCTTGAATGGATCTTCCATTCAGAAGAATCTCACCTTGATCGGGTTCATACAATCGACAGAGTAGCTTAATAAAGGTCGATTTACCCGCACCATTTTGACCTACTACGGCCAATCTTTCACCGTTCTTTATGGTCAGTGACACATTTTTTAATGAATAATTCTCATTCCCTGCATATTTAAAAGATACATTGCAAAATTCAATCTCAACATCCATGAATTTCTCAATTCTACCTTGTCCGGTTCTCATTGCTGGTCTTAAGCTCTCAAATTCTCTAAACACCTCAATGTACTTACACATTTGTCGAAACTCAACATAAGCATTCATTGCCAGCGACACTTGAGCAGAAAAGCTATTGGCGGCGGAAATATACATAACAAAACCACCAATTTGTATTTTACCTGTAACTACTTTCACAACCATGTAGGCGTATATAATGACCATTTGTAATTGAAGATTAACGCTAGTCAGTCCCTTATATCTCCCTACCTTTTCATATAGCCCGCCAAAACCACGAACACTTTCATTATGGTATGTATTCACTTTATTCAGTAAATAAGGAGCCATCCCAAACAAACGGACATCTTTAGCCATGGAAAAGTCAACGGCCAACTTGGAATAATAACCAAACTTACGGTTTAGAGGAGCCAATAATTTATGGAAATTGAATTGAGCTTGTTGCGACTTTTTAAAAATAAACGTATTGAGTAGAATCATTCCCATAATCACCACGATAATTCCAATGTTTAACGTTGAGATTAAGGCCGCTAGTCCCAAAAGAGACAGTATTGTTTGCAGCAAATTCTTCATACTATCCAACATTTTACGTATAACATCCTGCTGTCGAATGGGAGCAAGCGCCTGTTCTTTAAGATCCAGTACTTTAGTATTCTCTAATCTCTCGTAATCCAGATTCATAATATGCTGCCCAATATGTAGCTCTAACCTATCCATAACCAACAAATTAGCTAATTCAATGTGTTGGTTAAGATAATTCTGAAGTAACCCAAAGACAGCGTTGCCTGCCACCAAAACTCCTATCCAGAGGATAATATTCATTTCTCGGCCAGCTCCCATCAATTCATCAATCAAATATTTGGGAAGGATTATGTTTATAAACGGGAAGATTGCGCTGCATAATGAAGCAAACACCATCAGAGGGATGTACGATTTTGACATGGAATGTACCAGCTTCCAAAAGTAAAGGGTCACATTCCAGTCCTTTTTCAGAGCAGGGAATGGATTCATAGACTATGCTTCACTCCCCTTATAATATTGTGCTTGAATCTGATACATTTGATTGTACTTTCCGCTTCGTTCCAGTAATTCATTGTGAGTACCCGCTTCGGAAATTTCGCCTTGCTCCATATACAGTATTTGGTCACAGAACCTTGTGCTGGACAACCGGTGGGAAATATATAATGCTGTTCTCTCTCCAATCATTCCATTAAATTTTGTATACAGATTGAATTCTGCTATTGCATCAACTGCTGCAGTAGGCTCATCCAAAATAATCAATTCTCCATTCTTATAGAGTGCTCTTGCCAACATCATTCTTTGATTTTCCCCACCAGAGAACTCAACACCTTCATCATCCAATAACTTTTGCATTGGGGTGAGTATGCCTAATTTCAATGAGGCGACTTTTTCGCTAAGTCCCGCTTTTTCAAGACTGTCATAAATTCTCAAAGAATCAGACTCACTTTGTTCTTTTAGAGAGACATTCTCCGCTAACGAGAACGCGAGTACGTGAATTTCTTGAAATACCGTGGAAAATAACTTCCAGAAATCCGTTTTGGCAAAACGTTTGATATTGATTCCATTTAGCATAATTTCTCCACTATCAGGTTCATACAACCTGCTTAATAATTTGATAAGCGTTGTCTTGCCAGCACCATTATGACCCACGATAGCAAGCCGCTGATGGGGCGGTATGATGAAGGATATTTTATTAAACACTGGCTGATTACTTCCTGGGTAGGTAAAGGAGACTTTTCTAAATTCTATGGTATAGGGGCCTTTTGGAAGCGGTAGCGAGGTTCCTTCATCCTGCTCACCCTGCTCTATTTCTAAAAAGTTACGGAGTCCCTCTATGTATAAATTCTGTGTACGCAGATGAGCCAAATCTTTCATGATTCCCTGAAGAACGCCAGAGAATCCAGCGACAGCAGTTGTGTACATAACAAAGTCACCTATAGTGATCCTCTGGTGAAGGTAAAGATAAGCTAAATAACCATATACAATCCCCTCACGGAACAAACGGATCACAATATCCAATGAGTCACTCTTAAAATAAAAGTTGCTGATAGCAGACTGAATTTTCTGTCTATTTTGAACACTTAAATTGTATAGGAACACCAAGGTACTATTAAAAGAATTAATCCGAATTTCCTTACCAAAAGTAAAGTCTTGCATAATATCTGAATAATACTTTTTCTTCCTCTCCAACTCCGAAAGCTGTTGTTCATGTTTATACTCATAGCGTTTAGCACGAAGAGATAACCCATAAGAACACCCGATACTTACAATTAAAAAAACAATCACACCTAAATTCAATCTTCCAATTACTGTTAGATAGCCGATGAAAGCGAGAAATCCAGCCAGACATGCAAAAAAAGTATGAAATAATCCCTGAAAACCGTTCTGCACACTTTGCAAGGAACGCTTAGCCTGCTCCATCTGATTAAGATAAACGGGATCTTCCGTGTTTTTGAAATCAACGTTCATATTTTGTGCTGTGTGAGCATGGATCTGTTTGAAAACGACTTTCATTAATTGGGTTAAACCCAGGTTTTGCAAATATCCAGTAAAATATCCAGCGAAAGTCAGTATTATAAACATCAGTGAAATTAAGAGGATAAACTGCTGAGGTCTTTGCTGTCCCGTCAGCTCATCTATAATAAATTTCGGAAATAGAATCAAAAGGAAGGGCTGCATAGCAGTAAGAAGCGTAACTGTAGAATAATAAATAATGGAACGTTTACTGTAATTCCAAGATGTGGAGAGAACATAGCGAATACTGGGCCAAGTGGAGGTTACAGATTTTGTTCTCATTTCGGAAACTTCCCCTTATCTGAACGCATTTTTCTATAATTGAAGAATATTTATGATTAATCAGATTCATCTTTAAATTCTACAAATCTAACTTTAATCTTAGATAACGTATTTTTATTCATAATTTTTATATTGTGATTGTAAGGTAATAATAAACTTAAATAATCATTTTCCACTGTTATTGAAGCAGGAGGACATACTGGCATGTTATAAGTGTAGTACAAAAACTCCTTCTTTTTTAACTTAGTATATTTATCAAAGTAATTAATAAAAGAGTCGATTGAGCTTGTTTTTAAGCACCCACCCGTAATATATGAAGTTTTAACAAAATCTCTTTTCTCACCTGTCTCGACGGGAATAAATGGAGCATAGCAGCCTAATTGCGCATACAAATCTATAAAATAATAATATCCATTTGTGTATATATAATTAATGACGTGACCTCCACCAGAATTAGACATAACACACAGATTACCTATGTTAGAATAATACTTTGAAAGAATGTTATAAAAGATCGAAGCTAAAGATGCACAAGACCCATTGTTATCTTTAAGCGCCTTGTATCCATTTTTATGAATTTCCCATTCATTGTTATCAACTATTTTGTATTCATGTTCCTGAAGGTTTTCTGTAAAGCAATTTATCTGGATATACTGAATAAGTTCATAAGGATTACAAATCATATTACTAATTTCTTCAGGATCTATATTACTAAATTTAATTTTTATATCCTGTTTAGTATATCGAGTCTTTCCAAGCGCACTAATCGGTACCCAATAAATCGCTGGAAAGATAAGAGTTTCAAAGAAAACATCGTCTCGTAAATTCAAAGTACTAGAAACCACTCAAGAACCTCCCACCCATCTAAGAAAAATAATCGATAATTAATTCATAAATACTCGTAACTTCATTAATCTCCTTCGATGAAAAGACAGGAATTTCTAAATTTTCACAATAGTATTTCTTAACTTTCAGTAGATCTTCTAATTCCAACTCATTTGGCGTTCCTTTGAAGTGATTCCATCCGTTTTTATAATAAAATGGGTACACCACTATACAAATTACTTTTGTCGGAACCACGTTTTCTATCGTCTGAATCGTTCGCTTGATATAGTCTAGTTCATCGTTTGGATTGATACATAAAATAACTCCATCTGGAAGTAGACCCATTAAAAAATCTAATTGTTTTACCGCGAGATTACCCAAATGATTAAAAGATTGAGCTACTGTAGCAGATTGAGAACCTGCAATAATCAGATCTGGATTTTTCTGATCCATCTTACTCAATGATTCATTGACTAAATTTATAAATTCATATTGATTGAGCTGATTATCACTATTAAAACCAAAGGGAATAGTCTCATTCATACCATATAATATCCCTGTCGGTTCAGTTGACAGCTGGGAAACTTTATAACCATTCTTCAAAAATAAACTTCTAAGAAATAATTGTAATGTGAATTTCCCCTGCTTACTTGAGGTTCCAAAAACACCTATAACCGGTGCATTAATTTTATGTAATTTACCGTGTTTCTTTTTCAAAATAATTTTATTTTTCATACTCATCACAGTCGTTGGGGTAACTAGAGAAATTCCTTCTCTCTCAAAATTTTCATAAAAATTATTAAGACCCATTGAATCTAATGAAAATACATTTACTCTATGTAGCAAACAGTCGTTCAGCAATTTTTCTTTTATTTTTTTACCAGATATATTCTCCAATTCAGTTAAATGCCCAATGATTAGCGTATCTATATTTTCAAAACAAATATTATCAATATTTTCTATGATATATTTATAATCTCCATCAAAACTTTTTATTTCCTTACCTAAATTCCCTATATATTTACTACTACAAACTTGCTCTATTCGAAATGGCAAAAGATCAGAAAAGTGAATTAAATTTGAAATTTCTTTGTTATAGGGAAACACTGCAGCTTTTTTAATAGTTTGATATTCATTCGACTCAATTACTCTGCTTTGTGGTTGTGGTTCTTCATCATATCCTTCAAATGAAGTAAGTGTCGTCTCTTGTTGCAGATACGTAAGAGCTTTGCTCTTGCTTATTTCAGAATGCTCCCTCAGACATAAAGAGAGATAACCTGTGACATACGCTGCCGATATACTGTTACCTTGTCTAATCGATGACTTATTATCTATCCAAGCTACTCTGTGTACTCCTCCCTTAGAGTAGACATCAACCACTTCATCCTCAGGCAGAAAAAAATCACTCGCTCTTACACAATATTGGGCCGCTTCTACTCCTATTACAAAATCAAAAGCGGCGGGATAAGATATACCCCCAGAGTTATCAAAAGCCGATATGATAAGATTTCCTTTTTGATGTAATTTATAGCAGATATCAAACAATTCTTCATTAAGATAACTAACACCCAAGCTCATATGTATAATTGAATCCTTATAATCTTTATTTAAAATATACCTCAGTGCTTCTAACAAAACTCCTTCATATGCTACTAGTTCGTAGTCGAAAATTTTTAATATGTGTAGATCAGCTTCTCGGTTAATTGAATGTATGATACTAGTTATTGCTGTACCATGGCCTAATATATCATCAATTATTTCCCTCTCTGATCCATTACAGAAATTCAATCCGGATTCAATATTCAGAGCTCGAAAATTAGGATGGGTAATATCAACTCCACTATCGATAATAATTACTTTATTCTTCATTCTAATACTCCTTTAGAATTTGATCCTATAATACACCGAAATATTCCATGAACTATTTTGTTTTATTACTCCATAATAAATAATTAGAAGTTAAAGCCACTAATGCCTTTATCGCTAATACCTTCGTCAAACGCAAATACTTGATTTATAGAACAAACATTTTTCATTCCAGGTTTTTTCAGCTTTTTCTTCAAACTACTCCCTCCTTTCATAAAAAAATGATTTTAATAGATTCATGAGTTTATGTACAAAATCCCTATGATTATTTCGGTGTATTATACGATCAATAATTAGAATCTACTCGTTCAATAAGTTGGCTTAGCATTTCTATCACATCATTACACTTTTCAAATCTCCCAGAGGTTAAAAGCTCATCTGGTATTTCAATATCAAAATTAACCTCTAGTTCAACTATGAAAGATATCAGCATTATTGAATCTTCAATTTCGATAGTGAAATTTTCTTCATCTTCATTAATAATGCACCCTATATTGCTTAAGCAACATATTATCTTCTCTCTAATATTAGCCACCCCCTAAATCCTTTCCTTTCAGTAAGATACATTATTGGTAATAAAAACATTTGTTGTTTATATTCTAACAATACAATTATTTGGAAACTATATGAATAAATTAGTATAAACATGATTATTTTAGGCATATTGGTTAATCCTTGATTCTCATTAGAAATGAAAATAGAGTTCCTTGCTATCTTGAATTTTTATCGAAGCAAATATCACTCGATAAATAGTCTTCACTTCACCTTGTACGTGTTAATACCAGAATCCAAAAAACATATCAATAAAAAGGTTCTTGTTAGCCAAGCTAACAAGAACCTTTTTTAATATAACTCATTCTTTTAGTTCCACTCTCAGAACAGCCGCTTCTAAATTCCCAACAACAATAATAATGCGTACAGATCAGCCGTAATGTACTTATAAAGGTCCGTTAGTGAATCACCCGTACCTTGAAATTCGAAGATACCTTCACAGCATTCCAGCTTTATCAGACCTATCTTTAAAAAGCTTCTTTATAGTGAGTCCAAATAAAACACAGCAAGTCAGTGCCGCACAAAAATCAGCAATAGGTTCAGCAATAATCACTGCATCTGTTTTCGGGCTAATAAATGTCGGGAGCAAAAGTACTAATGGAATAAGCAAGATAATCTTACGCAAGATCGCGATAAAAATAGAAACTCGTGCTTGTCCCAAAGCAATAAATACTTGTTGAAACGCTAATTGAATACCAAAAATACAAGTGCCAAGGAAAAATATCTTCATTAATCTAGCTGTCAGAGCCACAAGCTCAGGATTATTGGTAAAAATGATAATGGGCAGCTTCGGAACAAAAATGGCCACGCCCCACATCGACAATCCGAAAGCTGCGCAAAAAACACTGCAATATAAAATGGTGGATTTTACACGTGCGAAATCGCGAGCTCCATAATTATAGCTAATAATAGGCTGTGCCCCTTGCGCAAAACCAGATAACAACGTCCCAAAGATTTGCATCAGCGTGCCCATAATCCCCATGGCAGCAACGTACATATCGCCTCCAAATTTAGCTAAGGACGTGTTAAATACAATTTGAATTAAACTTTCGGTCGACATCATAATAAACGGAGAAAGCCCCAATGCAAGTACACTTGCAGCTACTTTAGGTTTAATGCGCATATTCGATAGACGCAAGCGCAGATGAGCTCGTTTAGAGATTAAGAACCCTAATACCCAAATAGCCGAAATAAATTGGGCAATTACAGTTGCCAACGCTGCACCCTTAATGCCCATATTCATCTCAAAAATAAAAATGGCGTCAAGGACGATATTCACAACCGCTCCAATACATACCGTGAGCATGGCTGTTTTGGCGTATCCTTGTGCTGCAATGAACGGATTTAATCCTAAAGAAATGAGCACCGCCACAGTTCCTAGAAGGTAAATGCTTAAAAAATCGTTGGCTAGCGGCAATGTATCGTGGCTCGCCCCGAATAACGTTAAGAATGGCGACTTAAAGATAAGAAACAAAGCGGTTAGGATTATGGAGGCCATCAGCAGCATAGTAAAACAACTTCCCAGTAATTCTTCTGCTTTTTTATGTTCTCCTTCGCCCATCTTTATGGAAGCTAGGGGTGCCCCACCAGCTCCGATTAGAGCTGCAAATGCTGAAATCAACATAATGATCGGAAAAGATATCCCTATAGCGGATAAGGCTAGCGTTCCCCCCTCCTCCATTCTTCCGAGGAACATCCGGTCAACTACACTGTACATGGCATTGATTAGCTGAGCTATAACGGCAGGAATAGCCAATAAGAAAATAAGCTTGGGTATACTTTGGTTGGCAAAACGATCCTTCATTTGATTATTCATTTATTCATTTCCAATATAGCTTCACGGAGGCTGTTAGGAAGCTTTTTGACAACCATATCGTAGGAATGGTCTATCATGTCAAAGACATCCGACGCTGACAAGGAACCATCGATCATGATTGAATTCCAGTGTTTTTTATTCATATGAAAGCCTGGTCGAACGCAATCATGTTGCTCTCTTAAGTTCTCCGCAATGATCGGGTCACATTTTAGATTTAAGCGAACAACCTTCCCTGTTTCCTCAAAAATAAGTGCGAACATTTTATCAGCCACTTTGATGACCAATGGAGTAGGCCCAAACGGATGCTCCTGAGTCGCCCCTTTCTTTTTCAAACAATATTCGATGATGTTATTCTTCAACTCTCTCTCTCCTTTGCTGATCAACAATCTGATCATTTCTGCCATTAACCATGTTTCTTAATTATATCATTTTGTTCTGCTGAGCAGTTTCTGCATAATTTCTCTTGGAGGAAATCATGAACTTATCTAGGATTGTTAATAAGAGCTAACCAAAGGAGCTATTTCATAGTTTTGGGTAGCTCTTATTTTTTGAAGCAGACAAAAACTGCAACATTTGAACCTTTATGGGCATACTACATACGTTTAAATTTAAATATAAAGGAGCTTTTTTATGACAGGAATTTTAGGTGGCAACCCCAAGGATGAACCGATGCATTATGGAGAGATCTTTAGTGTATGGCAAGCTTCGATGGTAGCAAAGGGGGCCCTTTCGTGTTACCGAGCTTACTTGTATCATGCCGGTGATAATGATCTCAAAAAAGTATTAGGCGCATTAATTGATCAAGCCGAGCTTGAGGTTAGTGAGTGTGATACGCTGCTGGCAGATAACGGGATTGCTTCAGTACCAGCGATGCCGAATAGACCCGAAGCCAAGCTTGAAGATATTCCTGTAGGTGCACGATTCACGGATCCCGAGATTGCTGCTAAAATTGCTGCTGACACTGCTACAGGATTGGTAGCTTGTAGTCAGGTTATGGGTCTTTCTATCAGAGAAGATATCGGTGCATTATTTGCAAAATATCACCTAACTAAAGCAGCGATAGGCGTTAAAATCCTCAATTTGAGCAAGAAAAAAGGTTGGTTAATTCCTCCCCCACTTCAGGTAAAAAGACCAGAGTCTGAATAAGATTGTACCCTGAAAAGGCCTTCGATAAATCGGAGGCCTTTTTGGGTTGTCCTACAAAATGTTTCTTTTGAATAGGCTAGTACTACACACAAACATTAGAGAGGAGGGAATGCTATCAATACTTTCATAGGATATATTTTTCTTGGTCTTTCGCTATCCGCACCTATTGGTCCTATTAATGCCGCTCAACTGGACAATGGAATTCGTAAGGGCTTCTGGCATGCTTGGGTAGTGGGGCTTGGAGCCATAAGTGCTGATATCATATTCATGTTACTAGTTTACTTTGGGGTGATCCATCTGCTCGAATCCCCTTTTATTAAAGCATTCTTGTGGTTATTTGGTTTCTTTGTGCTGGTGTATACGGGCATAGAGAGCATTAAAAATGCTGGTGTGATTTCTGAACCCGGAATGAGAAGCAGTGATTCATCTTTAACTAAGTCTTATTGGTCCGGTTTACTGATGTCTTTATTCAATCCGCTTTCCATATTATTTTGGCTAGGGATATACGGGTCCATTTTGGCCAAAGCGGCCATGGAGTATCCGATGCAACAGCTGTTGATTTATAGCGGAGCTATTGTACTCGGAATTTTGATCTGGGATGTATCTATGGCGGTCGCCACAAGCATGTTTCGTAAAGTCCTGACAACCCGTGTTTTAAAATCGATCTCCGTGCTGTCAGGTCTTTCGCTTGTTGGTTTTGGGCTTTATTTTGGTATACAAGCTGCTCAGCTATTGTTTTTTCATTAAGTTTTGTTTTTTTGGGGGTCTAATGATTTTTGTCGGACCCTTTGAGTAATCTATTATTCCCTAAATTTCTAACAATAAATTTCCTTTACTCGCTTCCTTATCCATATCAACGGTATATTTCTTACGAACACGTGTCACGATCCAATCACACACGGCGATCAGTGTGACAAGCAACAGACTAATATATAACCCTGGGCGGCTGAGTGAATGAAAAAGAGTACCTGTGACCGCGAGCCCAATGAGCAGCAATCCTAGCCAACGTTTAATCGTGCTAAACCAACTTCCTTTTAACAGTTTTCCAGAAGACAGCAGGATAAACGACCAATTGTACCTGCAACGCCTAATAAGCTTAACTGCCACCACTTCAATTTCTTTTCATTTTTTGAATTACGAGAAGCTTGGTTCAAAGAATTCAGTCCTTTTGTAAAGAAGATATAAGCTCACCTTCTGGATTTTACTCTTACTCCAATAAGCTGTCCTTATACTCTTAACTACATGCAGACTCTTTTCATTCTATATAATGCAAAGGGATTGTGACCTGTATACATTTAAAAAGAGTAAAGTGACCTATTGGTCGCTTTACTCTTTTTTAGTATCACTCAGAATACCCGCTTCTGATTCCGGTCATCAATAATAATCTGCACAGCTTCTTTAAACCGAATCGCATGAATAATTTCCCGCTCCCTCAGGAACTTAAGGCTATCCTGCAGATCCACATCATCCGTCATATCAATCAGCCACTGGTATGTAGCCCGAGCCTTTTCTTCAGCCGCAATGTCCTCATAAAGATCAGCCAGTGGGTCACCCTTAGCTTGAATATAAGCCGTTGTAAAAGGTACGCCTGAGGCATTATTGTAGAACAAGGCATGATCATGTGCTGCAAAATGCGGTCCTAATCCAGCTTCCTCTAATTCGCAAACCGACGCATCCTTTGTCAGCTTGTAGATCATCGTGGCAATCATTTCGAGGTGGGCGAATTCTTCTGTAGAAATATCGTTCAAAACGCCAATAACTTTATCCGGAATCGTGTATCTTTGATTCATATAGCGCAGGGCTGCGGCGAGCTCACCGTCGGCTCCTCCGTATTGCTCACTTAAATAACGCGCCATCCGGATATCACATTTACCGACCCGTACCGGATATTGCAGCTTCTTCTCATATATCCACATTCGGGAACTTCCCCTCCTCTAGAAACTTAGTTCCTTACAGTACACACTTCTTACACCTGCCAAGGCCAAGGAGCCTGATTCCATTCCCACGGACATTTCGAATAAGCGCGACCAAAATTCTGCAGCGGACCATATAATTCCTGAAATTGATTCGCTAGCTTAGTACGTTCCTGAGTCAGCTGATTAAATTGTTCAATACTTCTTAAATCATCTGGATGAGTGTTCAGATATAAGTTTAACTCCACCAAGGCAAAATCAAGAGTCTGCAGCTGTTCAAGCATTTCATAATATCGTTGATCGCAAGGGTTTGCCTCCATAGTCTACTTTCCTCCTCCTTTGCACTTAGATTCATACGGGCTGAACAGTGCTGGCCAGAGCGTGCCATACTTCAAAGCTTCCTGTAAACTAAACTGCGGAAGATCGGGTGGCTGAAAGTTAATGAACTGATTCGGTGGAACTACATATGTCTTGAATGGTACCGGTGGGCAAGGATCAAACGGGCCCCTAAACGGGGTATACCTCCGTAGCTGTGATTCCATTTTTCTTACCTCCTTTGTTCCTGTTCCTTGTTTATTACTCCCTTAGCTAACTTATGACAGCAGGACACATTATAAAACGTTATTTATAAAAAAAGCACTGGAGCAAGATTGTCATACAATTGCACAACAAATAAGCTGCCTTCGGAAAAGTACCGAAAACAGCTTATAACTTGGATCTTATTGAATATTAAGATCTAGACTTCATTTTTTTGACGAATCTTCGTGGGTAATCTCAAGGATATCCAACATAAAAACAAAGATGGGAATGCCAAGAAGAAGTCCCCAGACACCTATATAATGCTCAGAAAACAACAACACGATAAAGGTGTAGAACATCGGCAAATTCATTTTTGTGGACATCAACTTTGGGTTCAAGAAATACCCTTCGATAAAATGTAATATCGCAATAATCGCCAGCACATAAGTGACTGTTGTCAGACCGCCGATGTTGTAGCCGATGATTAAGAGCGGAATGAGCGAAATCAAAAAACCAACCACCGGAATGAGACTGAGCAGAAAAATCAAGATCGATAAGGCAAATAAATATGGGAAGTTAAGCAGCCACAAGCCAATAATAGTAAGACAGGTGTTGAATAAGGCAATGAGAATTTGCGCTTCAATTACTTTCCCAAAGGAAACGATGAATTTTCGGCTGAAATACTCCAGATCTATATAAAACCAGGCAATTCGGCTCTCTCTCATTCTAGAAGTGAAACTGACGACCCGGTTCTTCTCCAGAATAAACACAAAACTTAGAATGGTCGATATAACGAAAGTCGCACCCCAGTTGCTAACCTTCAGCACATAATCGATACCTCTTTTGATATAGGACTGATAGTTAAGGTCCCTGAGCATATCATACAAATACAATGTAATCTTGTTCTGCGGGAGATCTTCTGGTTTGAGATTGGTAAGGAAGATGGTTAATTGCTTAATCTGTTCCAATACTTTAGGGAGATATTTAGCAAGGGCCAGTACAATCACTGCGATTAAAGCGAGGTATAAAATGACAATAATCACCTTACTGTTCACCTTCATAAATTTACCAATTCGTTTACTAAGCAATGTCTGAAAGCTGTTCATGACAAAAGCAATCAAAAACGTCAGCAACACCAGATTAAGCATCCCTCGAATACTGAACAACAGCAACCCGATAAGTGCGAGAATAAAAAAACGCCTGGTGGTTATATTCGCGTAGAATCGCTTCAATACATTCATAGATCTTGCTCCATTCGATTGCGATTAATATTGCTGATCTTCCATTGGCTATAAAAAGGAAAACTTAGCCCCCACAAAAAAGCCGATGGAAACAAAAAGGAGTGACCAGGTTAGCGCTCCTGCAGTCGTTATGAGTATATATTTTTTGAAAGACATAGCACTGATTCCAGAGATATAGCTTGATACATGCCTCAGACCGGGAATGAAATAGGCAATGAAAATCGCCCAGTTGCCGAACCGCAAAAACCATCTTTTCATACTGGCAAAACGCTTGGGTGTAAGGCCAACCCACTTGCCGAATTTTTCTACCACAGGTTGCCCTAGTCTTAAACCAATGGTATAGCTGATAAGCATTCCGGTGATAGATCCCATGAAACAAACCAATACCGAAAGTGAAAAGTCCAAAACCATAACGGAGGATAAATAGCCTACAAACAGCATTAACACCTCATCCGGTACAGGAAGTCCGATAATCCCAAGTGCCATAAGGGCAAATATGGCTAAATATCCGTACTGCGAAATGATCTCAATAATCCAAGGCATCGGTGTATCACTTCCTGTTGAAGGATTTTTTAAGGGACGGAAATGGGATACGACTGATCATCATTACGGACAGCAACGCCATTAATACGATGACCAATCCCGGTTTCATACGTTCATCTATTAAGGATATCATCGACAGAATGACTCCAGCAGCAGTAATGGGCATCCCCACGAACCCTTTGGAAGG